>CAJHZF010000247.1_pt1 | contig 45023 bp, 48 predicted proteins | sample 9198891 | NCBI WGS metagenome assembly CAJHZF01 (sample SAMEA7708349, study PRJEB35096) | sediment metagenome | biome: marine neritic benthic zone biome [ENVO:01000025]; feature: sediment [ENVO:00002007]; material: shallow marine sediment [ENVO:03000034] sea grass bed [ENVO_01000059] ...
ATGTCATTTACGTGGATACACTGTGGCATCAGAGATTTTAGGGATTCCTGAAAAGACTGACCCACTAGTTACTGAAGGCAAGCCAGCACTGGTAAAAGCCTTTCAGGATGCCACCGCTGCGGTAGATTCTTCAGGCTTGTGTGTATTTACCACCTTTGCTTGGACGCTAGACAATATCGCGCCGCAAATTGATGCTGCATGTGATGGTGAATGGACACCTGAAAAACTCATTGAAGTCGGTGAGCGAATCTGGAATTTAGAACGTGATTTTAATCTGGCAGCAGGTATTACTGGTAAAGATGACACCTTGCCAAAGCGTTTATTGAAAGAGGCGGCGCAAACTGGCCCGGCTAAAGGGTTAGCTAATAATTTACAAGAAATGTTGCCTGAATATTATGAACTTCGTGGTTGGACACCTGACGGTGTGCCTACGCAAGAGACACGACAACGTCTAGGACTGAATGCACAAGGCATCACATGAGTAAAACTAGACATGTCATAGTAGGCGCGGGCCCTGCAGGCGTTATTGCAGCTGAAACATTACGTAAGCTCGATTCTACTTCACAAATCACAGTCATTGGTGATGAGCCAGAACCGCCATATTCACGTATGGCGATTCCCTATTTTTTATCCAATGACATCGAAGAATCGGGTACATATCTGCGCAAAACCCCGCATCATTTTGAAGACATGAATATTGAAATTGTTCGAGATCGTGTTGATTCAGTAAATGACAAACAAAACACACTTAGTTTACAAGCTGGTAACAGTCTTACTTATGACAAACTTTTAATTGCTACTGGTTCGCATGCAGTTACACCCCCGATATCTGGTGTTGATGCTACCTATGTACATAATTGTTGGACGCTTGAAGATGCGCGCAACATTATTAACTTGGCCAAGCCGAATGCAAACGTGGTGTTAGTGGGAGCAGGCTTTATTGGTTGTATTATTTTAGAGGCCCTAGTAAAACTTAAGGTGCAGCTTAGTGTAGTTGAGATGGAAAATCGTATGGTGCCGCGCATGATGAACGAGGCATCGGGTGGATTAATTAAGAAGTGGTGTGAGGATAAAGGCATAAAAGTTTATACCTCGACGAGGGTTGAGGAAATCGATAATAAAACGGTTCGTCTTGATAATAATCAGTCACTTGCGGCGGATTTAGTGATCATGGCCACAGGTGTAAAACCGAATATGGGCTTGCTTGAAGGTACCGCTATAAAAATTGATGATGGGATTTTAGTCAACGAATTTTTGCAGACTAGTCACGCAGATATTTATGCAGTTGGAGATGTAGCACAGGGGAAAGATTTTTCGACAAATAATTTTTCGGTACAAGCTATTCAACCCACTGCTGCAGATCATGGTCGTATCGCAGCCAGTAATATGGTGGGGAAAAAATTACGTCATCAAGGCAGTGTTAATATGAATGTGTTAGATACGATGGGGCTGATATCCAGTTCATTTGGATTATGGATGGGTGCTGAAAGCAGCGATTCTGCCGAACTTAATGATCCAAATCGTTTTCGATATCTCAATCTACAGTTCCGTGATGATGTGTTGGTTGGAGCAAGTAGCTTAGGGCTTACCGAACATGTAGGTGTAGTACGCGGTCTGATTCAGAGCAAAACGAAATTGGGTAAATGGAAATCAAGACTTAAGGCAGATCCTACTCGACTCATGGAAGCTTATTTAGGCTGTACACAGGCAGTTGGTTATAACGCTGGTGTTATTTAAGGAAGCTTTGAATAAATCAATCCTGGATTTTTCAGAGCACGAAAAACGAAAATGCTATTATCTATTTTCTTCAATTTACATTTGCGCAAGCAATCGTAATATGCCAACACCTCCTTGTACTGATGGAACCTCTGATTTTTTCAGAGGCCCCTTAAGTTCAACTTAAAATTAAACTAACCAAAGTTTATGTAATGAAAATTACATTAAAATTGTATGCGACATTAGGTGATTTACTTCCTGATCATGCGCGCCAAAACATGTTGGAAGTAGAGGTGGCCAAAGATGCAACTCCGAACCAAATAATTGATCAATTTAAAGTCCCACGTGAGCTTGCACATCTAGTATTACTTAATGGGCACTATGTTCAGCCCGAACAGCGAGATCAATCAATTCTCCAGTCTAATGATGCCTTAGCAATTTGGCCACCCATTGCAGGTGGTTGAACTATGGGGAGCCCTTGATCTATGCGTGAACTCGCATCTTGCGCTTTAAATACCCAGTTTCTGTGTTACAAATCTCGGCGATTGTTGCAAACATTGCTCGCCTCCCTTCATTCCATGCAGTCGTTCGCAGTAGTTTGCTATTACAAGCGATTCGCGCCTTGAATCTTGACATTTTAGATCACGATTTACATCGTTCAGAATAAATCAGAGGTTCCATAAAACTTGAGTAATAAGTTTAACTTCTCAAAAGAAATGGGCATCAGTCGTGACGATTTATATCGTGCACTACCATCAATATTTCAAGAACAGCCCTATGAAATAAAAGACAATCAAATTCTTTCAGAAGATAGTCAAGGCAGATTAATGATTAAAATAATTAAAGAAGATTTCCGTATTTTAGCATCGATGAAAGTGCCACGTTTAGTATTAAACTTTTGTTTTGAAAATTACAGACAAGATCAAATTGAGATTTTTACAGAACGTTTTTTGTTGCACTTGCATAAGGGAGGTGGTTAAGCTGATTGCGTCGGTTTATTACTTCCAACCGACTGGTTCGTAGCCTTTATCGATAAGGCAACGCTCTACTATTTGTTTAAAGGCTGGGCTCGGTTCTTTTGAGCGGTGCATTCCGGAAAAAAATCGATTCATTCCTCTATTAATCGCGCCTATTGCCGCACCAGTACCTGTATTGCCTGTAACTGCTCCAGTTGCAGCACCTGTGGCTGCACCTTCTGATGCGCTGCCCGCGGTTTCTTTAGCAACTTCGTCTGCGCTATTGGATTTTGCACCACTGCTTTTAGCAAGTTGTATGCATTCATTAATATCTTGATGTACGTGATCATCTCCAACTTCTTTTGCATGCTCATTCGGGTAAAGTACTGGACGTGATGTTGCACATGCACTGAGAGATACAGCGGCTATTAATATATAAATTAATTTAGTTACATTGTAAAATTGTTTACGCACTAAAACTAATTCTTAATTGAGGAGGATAATCATGGGACAAGTTTTATGTATAAAAGTTACAGACGATATTAAATTTAAGGAATCTTAGAATCTAAATCTTCGACGTTTACTTTAGGGTGCGCTTGTTTGAATTTCTCCAGTTGCCGAGCAGCCTCGGCATAATCTTTTTTTGCAATGAGCTGTTCAATCATTGATAACCAGTTTTCTACCGGTATAGGAGTAAAATCTGCTGCTTCTTCTTCAAAAGACAAATCTTCACGAGCTTGTGTTTGTTGTGTTTGGTTGGATTCAACACTTATGGCCCTATCGGGCGCCATACTCTCTACAGCAGCACTATTTGCACTATCTGAACCATCTTTGCTTGTAGATGGTTGGCGTTCCCTAGATGCATCTTTGGATAATTCATGCATGTGCTCTGGTGTTTTTGTGGATCGTGTAATACCTGGTGCAGGCACATTTGAGACTTTGGGTTTAACGCTTGGTGATGCAACAGGTGGGCCTTCGGCTGGCGCTTGTTGCATTTTTAATTCATTGTTCAATCTGTAATCATCATATTGTTGAGATTTTTCTAGTGTAGTTTCAGGTCTTGACATTGTTTCTTTTAGTTCGTGTTTTTTTCTTGATTCGAGTTTGCTTGGTATTGTTGCAGAGGGCGCTTGTGTTTCAGTGCGGCCAGATGATTCCTCAGCTTCGAAATCAATGTCACGATCTGCATCTAATTCGTCTCCAATTGATCTGCTGAAATCATCAGCTGTGGTTTCATCCATCGGTACCGATTTGAGATCGGATTTGTCTGAGCTGGGAATCGGTGGGATCTCTAATTGCTCTGGGCTTTGGTCGAGTTGAACCAATATTGCAAAAACTAGTAACACGCTGGCAGCTAGAGATAACGGCACTTTCCATCCACCACCAAAGTGACTATCGCCATGTGCGGGGGCATTTTCTTTCGTTGCATAATCCAGAATTTTACGATCAAGCTCAGGCGAAGGTGTTTCTTTTGCACCTTTTTTATATAGCGCTGCTAAAACTTGATCGTCTTGTGATTCTATACTCATGTTTTAACTCTGAATCGCTGCTTTGAGTTTATTTTTTGCATAACGTAACCGGCTTTTGGCGGTTTCGGTTTTTACTTGTGTGATTTCGGCAATTTCTTCCACACTTAAATCTTGTTCAATGTGTAATAATACAGCTTCTTTTTGATTGGCAGGAAGTTCTTGTATGGCTTGCATGAGTTGATTCGTTTTTTGTTTCAAGGTGAACTCATCCTCGGGTAAGGCCAGTGGTGTTGGATTATTGGTGAGCTCTTCTGCAATTTCTGTATCATCAAATTCAACTACCTGCGTAGGTTTAATTTTTCGGTAAAAATCGATAAGTGTGTTGTGTGCAATGGTAAACACATAAGTTTTAAATTTAGCCTTAGGTTGATAGCGTGCGGCGCTGTTAATCAATTTGATCCAGACCTCTTGATAAAGCTCTTCAGATTGATGCCTATCGCTGCCGTGTCTTACAAAGTAACGATATAGTACATCTTTATATCTTTGATATAGGGCCTCAAATGCCGCTTGGTCTCCTTGCTGGTACAACAGCATCAGCGCCTCATCGGATTGGTGCTCTTCCCTCATGGGCAAGCAGCCTAGCGATGCATTCTCGGCGACGCAATACCGTTACTTACATTTATATAAACGAATAAAAGCGGTTTAAGGGTTAATTGTTTGTACCGTTAATCGGGCACCATGCTAGGATTCCTGAATGGCTAAATGCAGGATTTCAAAGCGTTTGGAGCGAGTTGAGTCGTTTCATGTCATGAGCTTAATGGCAGAAGCCAAAAAGCTAGAAGCTCAAGGCAATCACGTTATCCATATGGAGATGGGGGAACCTGATTTTTCCACACCTGCTCCCATTGTTGATGCGGGTATAGCCGCTTTACAAGCTGGTATTACACATTACACCCCGACATTAGGGCTACCTGCATTACGTGAGGCCATTGCAGATTTTTATGAAAATGAATATCAGGTTTCTGTCGAATCTGAACAAATTATTATCACGCCAGGTTCTGCATTAGCTTTGCAGTTGGTATTAACCTTAATGGTGTCCGATGGAGACCAAGTCGCGATTACGGACCCGGCTTATCCCAGCACCCATAATCTAGTACATCTTCTTGGTGGTTCTGTTTTACAGATTCCCGTAAGCGAAGACTCTTCGTGGCAACTTAATCTAGAGTTACTGAAGCAGCATTGGAACGAATCCATCAATGCGGTTTTAATCGCTAGCCCTTCGAATCCCACTGGAACAATTCTTGCAAATCAGGAGTTAGAAAAAATAGCCAGTTTTTGTGGCGAAAAGGGAGTGTTTCTGTTGGTCGATGAGATTTATCATGGCTTAGTATATTCGCAAGCCCCAAGAACTGCAGTCGGGATTAACGAAAATACCTTTGTAATAAATAGTTTTTCAAAATTTTATGGTATGACGGGTTGGCGTGTGGGTTGGATTGTTGCGCCCAAGAACTATTTAAGTGAATTAAATAAACTCGCACAGCACACTTTTTTAGCTGCGCCCACACCTGGTCAATATGCTGCACTGGCCGCATTTCAAACGAATACACAGGAAATACTGATTGAACGGCGGGAAGAATTTAGAAATAGACGCGATTATTTAATCAACGCATTAGAATCAATAGGGTTTGGAATACGCGTGAAACCAGAAGGGGCTTTCTACATTTATGCAGATTCTTCAGCTTTTTCTGAAGATAGTTATGAATTTACTTGTAATGTTTTAAGTGAAAAATATGTTGCTTTTACACCAGGTATTGATTTTGGTGTGGCGGGCGCCAACCAGCATGTGCGTTTTGCTTACACTACTAATCTTGAAAATTTAAAAATCGGAATTGAGCGTTTAGCAGGTTTAAAAACCTAAAACTATATATATATAAAAAAAATTAGATAGGATATTTCAATGAAAATGTTTCTTCATTGCTTGTTTTGGATTTTAGTAATGAGTTTGTCAACGATTAACGCGGATGAAAATAGTGAGAATTTTCCCGAAACGAATCCTTCAGTAGAGGTGATGAATAATGTTAGGTTGCAAGAATTATTACAGCGTATTGATCCTCGACTCGAGGGGCAATTAGGTTTCTGGACCATTAGGTATGAAAACCTTCGTGCACAAGTGATTACTGATGAAAACGCAGATCGCATGCGTGTAATTGTTCCAATAGTAAAAGTAGAAGATGTCGAAGAAGATGAATTAATACGCTTGATGCAGGCTAATTTTGATTCTGCGCTTGATGCACGCTATTGCGTAGCAAATGGAATAATATGGAGTGCCTTCATACATCCATTATCTATACTTTCTGATGAAGAATTATTATCTGGTTTAGCACAAGCACTAACCGCGGCAACCAGTTTTGGTTCTACCTACAGTTCCGGAGCGTTAATTTTTAGAGGAGGCGATAGCGAAGAAAAGCAACGGAAATACTACGAAAGCATCGTAGAAAAAGGCCTGGTAATATAAAGCGTCGTCTTTAATAAAGCCTTAAAGAAGAGTTATGGTATAGAGATGAAGTCTTTTCACATAACCTTTTGCGTATAGCTTCTTGGTAATGATCTTCGAAATGGGGCATTTGCGAAACAACAGATATGAGATACCATAATCCATTGTGTTTATTCATGAAGTAAGAAACTATTTTATTAGCTTCTCGTTTGGCTCTTGCCATAAGGAGTTCATCTTCCATAATCTACCTCCTCAGTAAATCTTCAATGATCCTATGATATTGCGCCTAAGCTGTATAAAAGAGTCGTGTAACAATGATTAGTGGTGTGAAATTCCCAAATCAATGGCTGCGAAATAATAAATTAGAACAATAATCGGTTAAATAGTTCCATTCATAAAACTTAGGCACAACGCATTTTTGTGACTAAGTTCTAATTTTTTTCTGCCATGGAATTTATTGACGCATGTAGTTTTAATTCGTCTACCCAAAGAGATGTTGCAGCGGCAACACCTACAGGCATCGCAAAAAAATTGAGTATAGGTGTAATGGTCATTAACACTAACGCCATTCCAAAACCCAAACATAGAAAACGTTTTTCTTTTAGTAATGTAATTTGTTGTTTGAAAGGGTAGTTGCGATTTCCCATGGGATAGTCTAAATATTCAATCGCTAAAAACCATGCGCCAAAAATAAACCATAGTAATGGTGCAAATACGTTTACACCTGGAATGATAAATAACAGTAGTAAGGGGATAATGCGTGATGCAATGTATAGAAGTTTTCTAAACTCGTTGCTTACTCCAACGCGTGCACCACGCAGCAGATCTAAATAACCCTCGCCGCTGTTGATTTTTTGTTGAGTAAGTTGTTCTTCTATTTTTTCTGACAAAACACTATTGAACGGTGCGCCCAAAAAATTTGCTACCAGAGTGAAGGCAATAAATACGATCAATAGGCTGGCGATAACGAATAAAGGCCAGAGAATAATTTGCAGCCACTCCAACCAACTGGGTAAATATTGCTCTAAGATTGTGTCAAATCGTTCAGATCCATACCAAATGACACCCGCAAATAAAGTTATATTTATCACTAATGGCACCACAACATAGCGCTTGATACCAGGAAGTTTTAGCAAACCAGCTCCCTTAATGATGTAAGAAGCGCCTTTAACAGCTTGAAAAATCATTTCAAGATCTTATTTTAAATCCATATGTTAAAAAAGGTATTTAAAGTGAATTAGGAAGTTCAACAGGTGATTGTACTTGCCACCCTGGTTGACGGTGCTCTACCGTCACCTGGGTATAAATGCCTCCTCGCACATTAAAGTCGGCAGTAATACGTATAAAACGGGGCTTTAGCAATGACGCAATATCGCTTAGAATTTCATTAGTTATTGCTTCGTGGAATGCACCCTTGTCTCGGAAAGACGTTATATACAATTTTAGAGCTTTAAGCTCTACACATATTTTGTCTGGTACATATTCAATTAATAATTCGGCAAAATCGGGTTGGCCTGTTAATGGGCACAAGCAGGTAAATTCTGGAATGCGCATGCGAATTGTATAGTCGGTTTCACGTTGCGGGTTTTCAAAGGTATCTAAATGATGTTTATGGTTGTTAGTCATTGGCTCTAATATATCAATTAATCAATGAACCTATTCTAGCGAATTAGTATAGATGCGGCTCAGTTCAATCAAAATGTCGGGATTTAAGTCTTTCGTCGACCCGACTTCGCTTGTCTTTCCAACTTCTATGGTCGGTATTGTTGGGCCTAATGGGTGTGGGAAATCGAATATCATTGATGCGGTGCGTTGGGTCATGGGTGAAAGTAGTAAACACATTCGCGGGGACACCATGGAAGATGTAATTTTTAATGGTTCCTCTACACGTAAACCCATAGGCCAAGCATCAATAGAACTAATTTTTGATAACAACGATGGAAAATTAGGTGGAGAATATTCTGCCTATACTGAGATTTCAGTGCGGCGGCAAGTTACACGTGATGGCCAATCACAATATTTTTTAAATGGTACAAAGTGTCGACGCAAAGATATTGTTAGCCTTTTCTTGGGCACTGGTTTGGGACCGCGCAGCTATGCGATTATTGAACAAGGGATGATTTCAAGATTGATAGATGCTAAGCCAGATGAATTGCGCATCTATTTAGAAGAAGCGGCAGGAATTTCTAAATATAAAGAACGACGTCGAGAGACTGAAATTCGAATTCGTCACACCCGCGAGAATTTAGATCGGCTCAACGACGTTATAGAAGAGATCACCAAGCGCATTGAACACTTGCAACGACAAGCAAAGGCCGCAGAACGCTATAAGGTGTTAAAGGCTGAAGAACGCCATGTCAAAGCGGAATTATTGGCGTTACGATGGCAAGCACATCAACATGAAGTTCAACTGTACAAACAGTCCACCGAGCAAAAACAAACAGAAATCGAAAAAGTGGTGGCAGAGATTCGTGCCATCGAAGCTGAAATTGAAAACTTACGGCAACAACATGCCGAAGACACTGAAAAATTTAATGAAGTCCAAGGTAGTTATTACAAGTTAGGTGGGGAAATTTCTCGTGTTGAGCAATCTATTCATCATGTTAAAGAATTGAATAGTCGTTATGACGAAGAATTAAAACAAGTGCAACAGACATGGGCACAAGCAGAACAAACATTAAATGACGAGCAAGCAAAGGCCGCGGAGTTAGAGGCTAAAATTCTTGAGACTGAACCGAAATTGATGGCTGCGCGTGAAGAATTAAATTCAAATACTCAGATTCTTAGTGAAGTAGAATCAAAAATGGCTTCTTGGCAAGAAGCTTGGGAGGCATTGACAGCAAAAATTGCGAAACCGACTCATACAATAGAGGTAGAGGCTTCACGTATTGAATATCTTGAAGAACATCTTGAGAAGCTCGCTGATCGAAAAGATAAATTGCTTGAGGATATGCATCAGTTTAAAAAACAAAGATCGTCTCTACAATCTAAAGATATGGCATCTCGAGTGGATGAGACTAGCACAATGCTAAAAGTCATCTCTCCTCAAATTGTTGAGTTGGCAAAAAAAATTAACAAAGGTCGTGATACCAGGCAAAAGCTTACAGTGCTGATAGAGCAAGCGCGTGAAAAGTTACAAACTATGCAAAAGCAACTTGCTTCTTTGCAGGCATTGCAAAGAATTGTGTTAGGCGAGGAAGGTCAAGCCGTTAGTCAGTGGCTGGAACAAAAAGGATTAAATACTGCGCCACGTTTGATGGACAAGATTAAAACAGAGCCAGGCTGGGAAGCTGCTGTTGAAACCGTTCTAGGCGATTATTTAGAAGCGGTGTGTATTAAAGATATTGAGCAAACCGCCAGCTCACTTGACAAAATTAAAACGGGACGCTTGATGATGTTGGATCAAGGTAGATCTAATCAATCTGCTGTCATAGATAACACGCTTGTTTCTAAGGTGAAAGCACCAGTTGATATGACAGATCTACTTGGCAATGTATTAGTTGCCAGAGATATAAACAGTGCATTTAAAAAGAGGGAAAGCCTTGAGTCTGGACAATCTGTTATTACTAAAAACGGTGTGTGGATGGGTGGAAATTGGTTGCGTATTTCTCGTATTGCAGCAAATAAGGGCAATGTATTGCAGCGAAAGCGTGAAATTCAGCTATTGGAGAAGGCAGTTTCCTCTCAACAAGAACAAATTGCAAAATTGGTTTCTGAATTAGAAACATGTCAGCACGAGTTGTATCAAAATGAAAATGAAAGGGATCGTATTCAATCCAGCTATAGCGATGCGCAAAAGCAACATGCTCACGCAGAAGCTGAAATGGCAGGTTGGGAAAGTGAGCAGCAGCATGTATCAAGACAAGAAGAGCAGTTGCAAGATTATCTTGAAGAAGTTAATCGTCAAATTCAACAAGCAAAAGAAGAGTTGGATGAGTCGGTTGAAGAGAAACAGAAAGCAGAAATTGTTCTTAAGAAATTTAGTGGTGAACGTGACATATTGATAAAACAACGTGATGATACCGTAATTCATTTAGATGGCGCACGCAGCGAAGAGGTGGAGCGGCGCGAATCCTCACATAAACTTGCACTAAATTTGGAATCGTATCGAAGTTCATTAAGTGCAACGCAAACTTCATTAAAACGCATGAAAGAACAAGCAAAGCAGTTAGAGCAGCGCACTCAATCTTTGCAAGCATCTATTCAAGAAGGAAGTGCTCCACTTGAAGAATTAAACAAACAACTAAAAGATCTTGTAGACCAGAGAGTTAAAATAGAGCATAGCCTGGCAGATGCACGAAATGTGGCCCAGCAAACTGAAGAATTGATACGTGCTAAACAAGAAAATAATGTCGAAATTCAGCGCAAATTAGAAGAACTTCGCAATGAACTGAATGAATTACAGCTTACTTGGCAAGAGGCTAAAGTACGTAGCACAACAGTTAAAGAACAGATGGATGAGTATGATGTATCGCCTGAATCTTTATTACAGGATTTGTCTAAAGAAGCCACTCATGAGGAATGGGAAGAAAAGGTACAATCACTTGAGCGCAAAATTTCCCGCTTGGGACCAATAAATCTTGCTGCTATTGGTGAATACGAAGAACATAACGAGCGCAAAGAATATCTAGATCGCCAATATGAGGATCTAACTAATGCATTAGAGATACTCGAAACCGCAATCCGTAAAATTGATAAAGAAACTAAAGATCGATTCAAAGATATTTTTGAAAGTGTAAATAGCCATCTACAAGGAATGTATCCACGATTATTTGGAGGTGGTAAGGCATTCTTGGAAATGACTGGTGATGATTTATTGACTACAGGTGTATCGATTATGGCACGCCCACCTGGTAAAAGACTTTCATCGATTCAGCTTATGTCGGGTGGAGAGAAGGCGCTTACTGCAGTTGCTTTAGTATTTTCATTATTTGAACTCAATCCAGCTCCATTTTGTCTATTGGATGAGGTGGATGCTCCATTAGATGACGCTAATGTCGCACGATATTGTGAACTTTTAAAAGATATGAGTGATCGAGTGCAATTTATTTACATCACACATAATAAGAATACTATGGAATATGCTAATCAGTTGTTAGGGATTACAATGAATGAGCCAGGTGTGTCACGAATTGTATCGGTTGATGTCGATGAAGCGGCGGAAATGGCTGCAGCCTCATAGTTTCCTATCTAACAAAATTTATTAACGCGTAACGACGCGAATCATATGGCAGTAGAATTACGTATTGCATTATTACTAATTGGATTTGCAGTGTTAGTAGCACTGTACTTCCTTGGTAAATTCAAATGGACTGCACGCAGACACGAGAATGATGAATTTAATTTTGAAACGAATGAATTGCCCGATCCACTTGAATTAGATCAGGCTCTTGAACTAGGTAGATACAAAGACAAAGATAAAGATGAAGAAGTTCAAGAAGAATTGAATGACTTAAGTAATTTAGTGCGTGAAGATATTGCTAAGTCGCCAAGAATAAAAAAGTCAACTTTTAAACATCAGCCAAGCTTATTAAATGAACAAGAACCAGAAGAATCCAAACAAGAAGAAAAATTGGTAGTGTTACATGTTGTGGCTCGGCATCCACAGAAGTTTAAAGGCAAAGGTATAGTTAATCTTGCTAAAGAACTTGGTCTTGAATATGACAACATGCGTGTATTTCATAAGAATGTTGAACGTTTTAGTGGCAAAAAAGCTCTCTATAGTATTGTTAACATAGTAAAGCCTGGCACCTTTGATCTAAATGCAATGGATGAATTTGATACACCAGGTCTTAGCTTTGTCATGAATTTACCCGGGCCTGAAGAGGGCTTAAAGGCTTTCAATATCATGCTTGAAGCTGCAGGAAAATTTGCTGATCGTTTAAATGGTGATTTACTTGATGAGTCGCGTAGTCGATTAAGTCCACAAACCATTGCGCACTTACAAGAAGAAGTGCAACTTTTCAGTTTAAAATTCTCACGTCGGGCTTAAAGCTGATTTACAGTGTCCGTATTGATCAGGATACCTGTATTCTTCCTTAGGTAAGGAATTAAAGTTGTAATGGCTGATTCTGTTGCAAGAAAAATAAAAAAGTTGCGAGAAGAGATTCAGCAACATAATTATTCATACTATGTATTGGATGAACCCTCGATACCTGATGTTGAATACGACAAACTTTTGCGCGCTTTGCAAGAACTTGAAGCCGCGCATCCAAAGCTAATTAGAGCAGATTCTCCAACACAACGCGTAGGTGCGAAACCCCTTGATGCATTTCTTCCAGCAAAACATGGAGTACCCATGCTATCTCTGGGTAATGTGTTTAATGAAGAAGAATTAGAAGCCTTTGAGATTAGAATTAAAGATCGTTTGAAAAGAGATATCAATATTGATTACACCGCGGAACCAAAGTTAGATGGATTGGCAGTGAGTTTGATATATGAAAATGGGATGTTGGTTCGAGGTGCGACACGTGGTGATGGATTGACGGGTGAAGATATCACGGTAAATATACGCACTATCAAATCAGTTCCATTATGCTTACAAAAATCTAAAAGTATGCCAAAAAAATTAGAGGTGCGTGGAGAAGTTTTCATACCAAAGAAAGGATTTGAAAAAATGAATGCACAAGCACGACATAAAGGCGAGAAAACATTTGTTAACCCTAGGAATGCAGCTGCGGGAAGTTTGCGACAACTTGATCCACGTAACACTGCAAAACGGCCTTTAGATATTTATTTCTATAGTGCCACAAAAATTGATAAATACTCTGCAGTAACTACGCAATATGAATCGTTAATGTTCTTAAAAAATTTGGGTCTAAAAGTATGTCCAGAAGTTGAGTTAGTACCGGGATATAGAGGCTGTTTAAATTACTACAAAAAAATATTAGCTAAAAGAGACTCAATGGATTATGAAATCGACGGTGTGGTCTATAAAGTGAATGACTTATCGCTACAAGAGGAGCTAGGATTTGTCTCACGTGCACCACGCTGGGCGGTTGCACACAAATTTCCTGCACAAGAAGCCGTTACTCAAGTCTTACACATTGAATTTCAAGTAGGGCGTACTGGGGCGTTAACCCCTGTAGCCAAATTAGAGCCTGTGTTTGTAGGTGGAGTGACTGTGAGTAATGCCACGCTACACAATCTAGACGAAGTAAAACGCAAAGATGTACGTGTGGGTGATACGGTTATTGTCAGACGTGCCGGAGATGTTATTCCAGAGGTTGTTAAAACAGTTTTAAAACCTGGGAGAAAACGCAATAAGCCCGTCCAAGCTCCAAACCAATGCCCTGAATGTGAGTCTGATATTGTGCGAATTGAAGACGAAGCCGTTATTCGCTGTAGTGGTGGTTTATATTGCCCAGCGCAACGTAAAGGTGCAATTAAACACTTCGCATCACGTACCGCAATGGATATCGAAGGATTGGGTGACAAGCTGGTTGATCAACTCGTTGATGAAGGACTGATTTTAAGCGTTAAAGATTTATATCATCTAGATAAGGAACAAGTTATTGCACTAGAGCGTATGGGTGAAAAATCTACAACAAATTTATTAACTGCGATTGAGAAAAGTAAAAAAACTACTTTTGCCCGTTTCATCTATGCCTTGGGTATACGAGAGGTGGGCGAAGCAACCGCTGCGGTGCTTGCTGACCATTTTCAAGATTTAAATTCCTTGATGCATGCGGATACAGAAGAATTGCAAGTAGTACCAGATGTAGGGCCCGTTGTAGCACAAAACATTTCAGCATTTTTCAAACAATTACATAACCGAGAAGTCATTCAAGAACTAATTAATGTTGGAATAACTTGGGGAAAAAAAGCTGCATCAACAAAACAAAAAAGCCGTCTTGCGGGCAAAACCTATGTTCTCACAGGTAGTTTGGAGAATTTCAGTCGTACAGAAGCCGCATCGCACCTTAAATCATTAGGCGCAAAAGTTACTAGCAGTGTGTCAAAGAAGACTACCGCCGTAATTACGGGGGTGAATCCGGGTTCAAAATTAACTAAGGCAGATGCGCTTGGCGTTACCGTGTTAAATGAAAAAGACTTATTGGCTTTATTGCAAAATGAGTTAGATTAACAATAGATAAGGCTTATCAGATAGTTTTTTGATGGTGATATTTTTCTTAAATTTTATGCCGAGAAAAAGTAGGCATAGGGTTAATCATAATGAAGGGTGAGCGCAGAGCTGTAGCACGTTATCGAGATATGTTGCCTGTTGAAATTGAAATGGGCGGACATACATTTGAAAATGCGACATCCATTGAGATATCGCTTGCAGGTATACGCCTTACATGCGATGGGCCAGTTGCTGACAGTATCTTACATCAATATATACAAGTTACGCCTGGCGAAAATATTACCGCGAATATCCAAATTAAAATCCCTGAGGCTACTGGCTTAGTCAATAATATCCATTGCAGAACAAGAGTGATTTCTGTAAATCGTGCTTCTCAAGTTCGCTATATAGTCGGACTTAAATTTTTAGAATTTGATGGATATAGTAAATTAATTTGGACCAACTACATTTCAAAAATAGCAAATTAGACTTGAATTTATTTACTCTGTTTAAATTGTGAGTGAATTAATTGTTGGGGAACGTCCATGCATATCATACTAAGTGTAATTACCGCATTGGGTGGTTTAATATGGGCAATAGTTGCCTTACAAAGATCTGGATTTAATATTAATTCCTTAAATCCATTTCTATGGCATCGACGCAGTCAATGGCGCAATAAACATAATAATAAACCGATTTACCAGTTATCTAAGCCGCTTGATGTAGCCGCACTGCTATTACTAGGTGTCGCTAAGTGTGAGGGAGAGGTCAGTGCTGAACAAAAACAAGCACTCGTTTCTATCTATGAACATGATTTTCACTTAACGCAAGATCAGGCCTCAGATCAATTGCTCGCGAGTTCGTATCTTCTAAGAGATGAAATATATTTAGTCGATAATATCAATAAAATTCTAGAACAAAGTGGTTCTAAATTCACGGAGGTACAAGTGAGATCATTATTGTCACTTTTGCAGCAAGTAGCCAAAGTAGAGAGTCCAATTAATCTGGAACAACAAAAATTGATAGATGCTACCCAACAATATTTTGCTAAAATGAAAAAAAGCTCAAGCACATGGGCATAGATATAACCTTCGATTAAAATAACAAGAACAATTTTTAATTTTTCTATAAAATCGAGCTCATTCTCTTTTATAGAATAAGTAATTCAGCTTGCCAAATATTCATCCTACCGCTGTTGTTTCTGCAAAGTCAGAGATTGACACTGATGTAAAAATCGGGCCGTTTTGCGTGGTTGAAGACCATGTGGTAATTCAATCTGGAACTGAAATTGGCCCACAATGTGTCTTGCATTCCTATGTAAAGCTTGGTGTTAATAATCAGGTACATGCACAAGTTGTATTAGGGGGGGCGCCCCAGGATGTTTCATTTACCGATGAAGAAACCTGGGCCGAGATAGGTGATCAAAACATCATTCGAGAAAACTGCACTGTACATCGTTCTACTAATCCTAATATTCCTACGCGTATTGGCTCCAATTGTTTTTTAATGAGTTACTCGCATGTAGCGCATGATTGTCAATTAGGTAATGAAGTGGTGTTGACGGCATATGTAGGGTTGAGTGGGCATATTGTAATTGGTGATAAAGCAAATTTAGGTGGACATGTCGGTACTCACCAGTTTATTCGTATTGGTACCTTAGCCATGGTTGCAGGATTTACACCGGTTCGAAAAGATGTTATGCCATATTGTTTGTTGGGTGGTGATCCAGTGCGTCATTATCGTTTAAATTCTGTCGGTTTGCGTCGTGCAGGTATAAGAGGTGAGCGTTATCGAAAGTTAGAACAAGCCTTTAGGCAGTTACGAGAAGGTGAATCTGTTGAAATTCTAAATGGTACGCCGGAAATTGATCACCTTCGTGATTGGATGTTAGCGCCATCTAAGCGAGGTGTATACGGGGTTTTGCAGGCTTAATATTTACCTATTACGACTATGTCATACGCATACTATGTTTAAACTACTAAAAACACTTTTCAATATTTGCCTATTGCGCGAAGGGCCAGAAGAATTGCCACATTCTTATGTGCTTTTGGGTTTAATAATAGCAATTAGTATAGTAATTTCTGTATTGATTGGTTCGATTGCTAACAACATAAAAACTGCAGGTCTGTCTAGTATTGCAGTTTTATTTTTAGCGTTCGCATTTACAAAAATTTTGTTATTAAAAAAACCAGAACGTTTTTTGCAAACATTCAGTGCTATGTTAGGCGCTGATACTATAATCAGTACCGTGTCACTTCCTAGTATCTACTCTTTGACTTATTTTAAGTTAGGAGATACAGCAAATATGTTTTTTAGCCTCTCTATTTTTGCGTTTATTGTATGGATAGTAATTGTTTATGGTTATATTTTTAGTAAGGCTTTGTCATCCTTAATGAGTTATGGAATAGCTATTAGTGTTGGCTATGTTTTATTAAATTTTATTATTCTTGATTTATTTATAGCTGGAAATACACCCACTTAATGCATATACATATTCTCGGTATTTGCGGCACCTTCATGGGTAGCTTAGCCATTATTGCCAAGCAGCTAGGACACGAAGTATCTGGCTCGGATGTTAATGTGTATCCACCTATGAGTTCGCAGCTTGAAATGGCAGGCATCGAACTTAAGACAGGATATTCAGTTGATCATCTCTATCCTATGCCTGATCAAATCATTGTTGGCAATGTGATAGCGCGCGGTAATGAGATGGCTGAATATTTATTAAATAACCATATACCTTTTACCTCTGGTCCTGCATGGCTACATGATCACGTACTATTAGAACGTTGGGTATTAGCGGTAGCTGGAACACATGGCAAAACCACAACCACCAGTATGCTCGCGTGGATCTTAGAACATGCCGGGTTACAACCCGGCTTCTTGATTGGTGGTGTGCCGCAGAATTTTGATTTTTCTTCTAGATTAGGTGAATCCAAGTTCTTTGTGATCGAGGCAGATGAATATGACACTGCTTTTTTTGATAAACGGTCAAAATTTATACATTACTGTCCTCATACCCTAGTGTTAAATAATTTAGAATTTGATCACGCCGATATATTTGACAACATCGATGATGTGAAGCGCCAATTCCATCATCTGTTACGAATACTTCCAAGTAAGGGGCTTGTAATTATAAACCAAGATGATCAAAACATACGAGATGTAATTGAAATGGGATGTTGGACACCAACCGAATCATTTTCAGCTATGGATTCCTCAGCCACTTGGTTTGCAGGAGATATTGACTTGCGTAGCTCACAGTTTGCTCTGCGACAACATGGTAAACCACGAGGAGTAGGCGTTCTTAAATTATTTGGTCGGCATAATATCGCAAATGCAATTGCCGCAATTGCTGCTGCACAACATGCGGGTGTAGCTGCTGAAGATGCATTACAAGCATTGGCATCGTTCTCAGGTGTCAAGCGTCGCTTAGAGTATAAAGGAACTTTCAATCAAATTAGTGTGTACGATGATTTTGCCCATCATCCAACAGAAATTGCAGCCACAATTTCTGCGTTTAGAGATCAACGTCCACAAGGCCGCATCGTTACTGTGTTTGAACCTCGTTCTAACACAATGCGTCTGGGAATTCATGTCGATCAATTAGCGCATGCATTTAAAGATGCAGATAAAGTCTTTATGTTTGAGCCAAATGATCTTCAATGGTCGATTCAAGAAGTAGCGAATCAAATGCAGCCTGAGTGTAAAGTTTTTCCTACAGTTGATGAGATTATCACTGATTTGTTAAATGAGGTAAGCAAAGGTGACAACATTTTAATTTTAAGTAATGGTAGTTTTGAAGATTTATCAGCAAGACTAGTTTTACAGCTATCAAATCGCGAATCTTCTGTTCTGCATTAATAGCAGTCTCTACTAATTACAATGCGTAACTATAGAAAACGTCGTAGCTTATCTTCAGGCGATAAGATAGGTAAATATCAGCTTGAAGAGGCAATCCATGAGGGCAAGTATCGAACTATATATAAAGCACATGATCCTTTTTTGGATCGTGAAGTAGCTATCAAAGTTAGTACATTTCCTGATCAACAAGACGGCAATGAAAATTCACAACAAGTCCGTAATTCTTTTTTTCTAGAAACACGTGCAGTAGGTAAATTACAACACCCAAATATCGTTTCTGTATATGATGCAGGTGTAGGCGATCGCCAGACATATATTGTGATGGAATATATAGAGGCAAATAGCTTGGCCAAATTGCTTGAGGCCGGTGAAAATATTCCAGTTGAAAAAGTCATTGATATCATTTTTAAATGTTGTAAGGCACTTGAATATGCGCATAGTAAAGACGTAGTTCATCGTGATATTAAACCTGGAAATATTCTTCTAACTGATGATGGCAATGTTAAAATTGTTGATTTTGGTGTTGCAAAAGTACGTAACAGAATCGATACCATGTCCAGTGGCCTATTTGGGTCGCCCTCTTACATGGCGCCAGAACAAATCGAAGAACATGATGTAGGACCGTGGACAGATATATTCGCATTAGGTGTGGTGTTGTATGAGCTACTGACAGGAAGAAAGCCGTTTGATGCGGATAATGTACACACCTTGATGTACAAAATATTGCATGAACAACCTGAATCATTACACAGCTTGAACATTGAACACGCAATGAAATTGCAACCAATACTCGATGAGGTTTTAGCTAAAGATCCTGAGCAACGATATCCTTCAGCAGCAGATTTTGCATCGGCCTTGCAAAGCGTGGATGTAGCATTACGTTATGAGGAAAGTGAAATAGAAAAGAAAGTAAATACTGAGCAAGCTGGTATGCTTGGATTTTTCCAAGAATTTAACCAACAACAGTTATCAGAATTTGTTGATGTAGCTACATGGCTGCGCATAAACGAAGATGAAACAATTTTATCAGCAGGTGAAATTGACCATACCTTCTATGTGATAGTTGGTGGACAAGCCACAGTATTTAAAGCTAATGAGCCGGTAAAATCTTTAGCAGAAGGTGATTGTTTTGGTGAGCTAGGCTTGTTGAGGCATGAACATCGGACTACTAGTATTATGGCTAGTACAGATATGTTGTTAATGAAAATTACTACTTCTGATTTAGATAAAATGTCCTATACACTGCAAGCACAATTCTATAAAGCAGTTGCTCATTCACTAGTAAAACGGTTGTCAGCCCACGAGGCAGCAGCTGATAAAGCTGCTTAACCAGTGTAGTATCAACGTATTGATAAATTTCGGCTTTATGCAAGCCTAAAGAATATTAATTGTCTTCGAAGCTGCAAGAACTTCCACTGTTTCCACTGAATACAGTGATATTTCCTGGTGGGACACTACCATTGCGAATTTTTGAGCCTCGTTATATTGATATGGTGAAAGATTGTATGCGAGATGAACATGGTTTTGGCATCGTATTAATCAAGCGTGGGAGTGAATCTGGATTATCAGCTCAAGTGTATAAAACGGGTACTTTATGTCGGATTAGCGATTGGGAGACCTTACCCGATGGTTTTTTAGGCATTACAGCTTATGGTGAAAGTAAAATACATATTGAGACAACACGTGTTGAATCTAATCAACTGGTTGTAGGTCAAATAGTAGAAGTAGAACAAGATCCTGATTCCGCTTTGCCTGAGGAATTTGAGTTATTGAGGTTATTGTTACAACGTATCATCACTGAAGTGGGTGAACCCTATACTAGCTTGCCGGCGAACTACGAGTATGCTGGGTGGGTGGGAGCTCGTCTTACTGAACTGTTACCACTACAATTGTCAATTAAGCAACGCCTTTTAGAGATTGATGATCATATAGTACGCTTGCATCATCTTAAAGAGGCTATGCAAGAAGCTAAATTTTTATAACATTCAAGGAGATTAACGTGGCAACCATTGCCTTAACAAAGGAAAATTTTAACGATACGATTGAAAATAATGATACTGTAATCATCGATTTTTGGGCGTCTTGGTGCGGACCATGTAAATCATTTGCGCCTACCTTTGAAACCGCATCAGAAAATCATAACGATATAGTCTTCGCTAAAGTGGATACTGAGGGGCAACAAGAATTGGCGCAGGCATGTAATATACGCTCCATTCCAACGCTCATGATTTTTCGTGAGCAAATATTATTGTATTCACAAGCTGGCGCCTTACCCCCTGCACAACTAGAAGACATACTCGATAAAACCAAGGAGCTGGATATGGACCAGGTTCGTGCAGACATTGAAAAGCAGAAGTCTAGCGAAGCATAAAAATGTATTTTCGTGCAGATATTGAAAAACATAATGCGAAATATGCATAACATTGTTTTGGTGCTTTAATGTCTAGCTCAAAAAGCATCGATCAAAATCCAAAACGTTATACAGTGCGTCATGTGCTTTACATGGCGCTATCGCATAAAAAAGAGCTTATAGCTGCCCACATCATTGCCACATTTGCAGTTTTGGCAAGCATACCTGTACCACTACTTATCCCCCTATTAATTGATGAGGTGTTATTAAATAAACCAGGAAAAGTAGTTGCCACGGTTGACAAAGTTTTTCCTGAAGCATTGCATAGTCCTTTCCTCTACATTGTGGCACTAACCATAATTTGTATCGTGCTTCGACTAATTTATCTAGCCCTGAATGTTTGGCAGACAAAAAAGTTTGTCGGTATCGCAAAAGACATTACTTACCGTATTCGTTATCAGTTGCTCAATCGTCTTAAATCTGTAGCCATGTCAGAATATGAAACGCTAGGGGGAGGGGCAGTTTCTTCTAAATTTGTTACCGACTTAAATACCATAGATCAATTTACTGGGGAAACAGTTAGCAAATTTATAGTTGCAGCATTAATGATTATAGGTGTGGCCGGGGTGTTAATTTGGCTGCATTGGCAATTGGCACTGTTTATATTGTTTGTAAACCCACTAGTGATTTATGTCACTATGGCTATTGGCAAAAAGGTTAAGACTTTAAAGAAAAAAGAAAATAAAGCGTTTGAGAAATTTCAGCAATCCCTAACTGAAACACTGGATGGAATACAGCAAATCCGTGCGAGTAATCGTGAAAGTTATTATCTAGACCGCGTAAAACAAAATGCGGAAGAACTAAAAGAGCATTCATCAGCATTTTCATGGAAAAGTGATGCAGCGAATCGATTGTCGTTCTCCGTATTTTTAATTGGATTCGATATCTTTCGTGCGGTGAGTATGGCAATGGTGTTGCTTACCGATTTAACCATTGGTGAGATGATCGCAGTGTTTGGTTATTTGTGGTTTATGATGGCCCCTGTGCAAGAAATTTTGAGTATTCAATACTCATTCTATGCTGCGAAGGCAGCTTTAGGACGTGTCAATGAGCTACTATACTTGCCACGAGAACCTCATTACCCACACCTAGAAAATCCATTTAGTGGCAAACATGCAGTCAGTGTACAGATTGACGATATTAAATTTGCCTATGGGGATGGACCTTATGTATTAGATGGCGTCAATCTTTCGATTCGTGCTGGTGAAAAAGTTGCCTTAGTAGGAGCCAGTGGAGGTGGTAAATCCACTCTTGTGCAAGTGTTGCTAGGTCTATATCCCCCTTTATTCGGAGAAATAAAATTCGATGGTGTGCCAGTATCACGTATAGGCATGGAAGTAGTGCGTGAACATGTTGCCTGTGTATTGCAGCATCCGGCATTATTTAATGACACAGTACGTATGAATTTAACGCTGGGGAGAGAAGTTCCTGATGCAGCGTTATGGCGTGTACTTGAAGTAGCGCAAATAAAAGATGTTGTACAAGATATGCCAAGGGGTTTAGATAGTTTAATAGGCGTTGATGGAATTCGCTTATCTGGAGGCCAACGCCAACGCATTGCCATTGCAAGAATGGCACTAACGAATCCGCAAGTAGTCATTTTAGATGAAGCCACTTCTGCCTTGGACGCAGAAACTGAAGCCAAACTTCACTATGCGTTGGCAGATTATTTAAAAGGTCGAACAATGATCATCGTGGCGCATCGTCTCAGCGCAGTCAAACAGGCCGATACAGTATATGTATTTGAGGATGGGAAAGTCACTGAACAAGGTGGACATGATGAATTGATCAGTGCAAATGGACTTTACGCTAAATTATATGGGCAACATCAGACGGCCTGAATCTCTTAATGTGAACACTGCGCTAAATAGCTAAAGCACTATTTTGCTCATAAAAGTATTTCAAATAAAGATTAATGATTCAGGAACAAGTCCTCGTGATATTTATGCGAGGGCTTTCTGTGAAACTGTTAAAAATTAAAAGATAGAATTTAAAAAAATACTTAATGTGTAAAAATTGATGCAATCATCCATTAAGCTATTTGAATTATCTAATGAATTTTATTTCGATGAGGGTTGTCATATCGTTGAAATCTCTAATTCTGATGATGATCCAGAGTTATCCATTGCGAGGGCAAGGGTAGAGTCTGGAGAAACTACTAAGCTGCATCACTTAAATTATATAACCGAGCGCTATGTAATTATAGAAGGTGAAGGTCTAGCTGAGATTGGTTCTTTACCTCCACAAAAAGTTCAAGAGGGAGATGTGGTAATCATTCCTCCTATGTGTCCGCAAAGGATTACTAATACTGGAAGAAATGATTTAATATTTCTTACTATTTGCTCGCCTAGGTTTAAGGTTGAGGCTTATCAAGAAATAGAAAAATAGTTCAAATGCATTTCGTCGTTACATATTTGGTGCCGTATCCCTAGCGATGGATTGCTTGAACCCAAGGTTAGGATATATTCTTTTCTTGAATTCAACGAGTCAGTTGCTTAAGTTATAGTAGATATGCTGCAATCATTAAAACGAGAGCTAAAAATTTATCACGTGCTTGCAAAAGATATTCGCACCCCTAGAGTCGCCAAGTGGTTACTAATAGGTGCAGTCATGTATGCTGTTTCACCAATTGACCTGATTCCAGATTTTATCCCAGTACTTGGCCAGCTTGATGAACTGGTGATTTTACCTATCTTAGTCGGGCTAGCGTTGTTGTTGATTCCAAGAGATTTGAAAGATGAAGCACGCGTAAAATACTGTTAAGTCTTTATAAAAAAATAGCAATTCTAAATTTCGAAGAGCAAGTAAAATGAGCAAAAAATTTGACCAAGGTAGACCATTAGCAGAGTTGCATTTAGGTGCGGATGGCATCACTGCAGCGGAAGCAAACTCTCCAGAACTATTGCGGTTCGTCGTCGAGCATGGTTTCGCAGACATGTATACCGATGAATCACTGGATCAAAAGTCACGCAAGATTGCAACAATTGCATCTTTAGTCACTTCTGGAAATTTGCCACAGTTGCGTTGGCATATCCGTGGCGCAATGGTAAACGATTTGATGACGAAAGACGAAATCAAACAACTTATTATTCAGATGACGATATATATTGGTTATCCTGCAGCTTTTAATGCAATGAACGTTGCAAATGAATTATTTGCAGAATTGAGTTAGTCAAAATGCTCTACATTTCCGCACTATAGATACTCAGCCTTTCTTCTAGTTAGCATCAAGTGCAGCGAGAGCGCGTGCACCGACACTAAGCGCAAAGATACTCATATCTGCATTGCCCAACTTATCCGATTTTTCGATTAGCGCATATGCGTCACGATCTAGCTTAGTGCCGGAATTTCTATCATAGGTGTTCATTTCCAAGCGCGCATCTAACACGATCGTCAGGGCCGAAACCTGATCTTGCGGGTGTTTGATGGCATTCGCAATCTTATGAGCTCTCGACAAGTGTTGCTGAGCGTTATCTGATTCCCCTACTAGACTCTCGGCTGCTGCGAGATAGGCTAGGGCAGCCGCACTTGGTACTCCGGTAGGGATGATTTCTAGCTCCTTAGTCAGGGATTTAATCTCCACCTTGGCAGCTTCTATGTTTTTCATCTTGGCGTGCAACCATGCAAGCGACGCTGAAAGCACAGCGCGCCCCTGATTCTCGCGTGCGCCATGTGCATATCGCCCAATTTCGTTAATATTTAGTCCAGCGCCTTCTAGATGGCCAATTTCGATTTGGTTTATGGCGATTCCAATGAGAAGGGTTGCACGTTCATACATGCTGGGCACAGAGCGTGCAAGGATACTGGCTTTGTCACTTAGCTGTTTGGCTTCATAATCGTTATTGCTTAACCCTTGCACCAATGCTGCGTCACCTAAAACGCTTGCTTGAACGAATTGGTTGCCGAGACGCACTTCATCATCTGTTTTCTCGATTAGAGCAAGCGCTTTTTTATGCTCACCGAGTTGCGCATACGTTGCTGCAATAGATGCCAAAAGTAGTTCGCGATGAGCTGGTTCAATAATATCGTTTGCTTTTTGCGTAGCGTTTTCAAGAAGACATTGCCAGTCTTTGCTATCAGCGCAAGAAATACTTGAAGTTGTTGCAGCACAAGTCGTAAATATAATGTTGGTTACCAGAAATAATATAAGGTAAATATTTTTTGATAGCATAAGTGGCCTCACTTGGTAGTGGGTTGGGTTACAAGTTCTTTAATAACATCGATAATTAAATGTGGCTGGTCAAGCTGAATTTGATGTCCGCTACTGTCTGCAATGATTTGTTTGCTATAGCCGTTTTTGTTTGCCAATTCGGTCTGTAACTCTTGCCAGACTTGTTCCATATTATTGGTTAACGGTTTTTCTTCCCAAACACGCTCGCCATGACTAATGACGACTATTGGCACATCGGGCATGTCAAGATTCGCTGTGGTTGCTGAACTCTCTGGCATATTGCGCACTTCGTTATACATTGCACCCATTGCTTTCTCTTCACGTGCCAATAAAAACGCAATATCATGCAATTGTTCGGGTATACCATATGTGACTTGCTCTCTGCTTCCCAACATGATGCGTCGTGAATTCGCTACTGGCACTTCGATACCATTTTCTTCAAAGCGTTGAAATTGTTCTGGATGCACTGCATCAACCAATACCAATGCGGATACCTCGGTGTTGAATCGGCCTGCAAAGTTTTGGATATTGAGTCCGCCAAAGGAGTGCCCTACTAAAATGTATGGTGGAATGATTTCAGCGGCTTGTAGAAGCGAGCGCAGTTCATCAACAATCACCGAGCTGATGCGTGGGCGTGGACCGGCTTCACTCCACCCATAGCCTGCGCGATCATAACTGCATACTCGCGTAAATTTACTGACTTTGGGTTGTACTTGAACCCAATCAAGATAATTACCACCCACACCAGAATCGAATATAACAGTTTGTTCGCCGTCGCCTTCGCAGAACAAATGCAGTCTGTGCTCTCCTACTGAATAGAGTTGTCCTGGTGGACCATAGCCTTCAGATTCTGACCAGGCACTATTTGCCGTAAGCGCTAATGCCAAAACACTTAGTAGTAGACCAACTAGCCACTTATCTTCGGGAGGAGATGCGTTACACTTTTGCACGATTATTAATATGTAAATGATGGCATGAAGCCTGGTAAGTCAGATACTGCAAATTGCTATTTTAGTGTGGCGTATATTTGTAGCAATTAGGCACTAATTTAGCAGAAAAGAAAAATAAACATACATAGAGCATGTCTATTTTTTGGCTTGTCTATAGTGAGTCAAACGCTTGTGAGCTTAATTCTATCGTGCGAGCTATATCTGCATCGGTATGCGCATTTGAGATGAATCCGGCTTCATAAGAGGAAGGAGCCAAATACACGCCATAATCGAGCATGCTATGAAAGAATTTTTTGAACTGGCCTAGATTGCATGAGGTTAGTTGTGAGAAATTTGAAATATTTTCCTCTTCTGTGAAAAATAATCCAAACATCCCGCAAACATAATTAGCAGTAAGTGGAATATTATTATCTTTTGCTGCACCCAATATACCCTCGACAAGTAATTTGGTTTTTCGATGTAATTGATCGTGAAAACCTCTTTCAGAGAGTAATTTAAGTGTGGTCAAACCTGCTGTCATGGCAATAGGATTGCCTGACAATGTCCCCGCTTGATAAACTGGACCTGTAGGAGCAAGTGATTCCATAATTTTACGTTCACCACCCAAAGCGCCTACTGGCATCCCACCACCTAGTATTTTACCTAGAGTAGTTAGATCGGGGATAACCTTATAAAGTTGTTGTGCGCCACCGCGTGCAACACGAAATCCAGTCATTACTTCATCAAAGATTAATATTGCCTTGTATTCCGAACAAAGCCTTCGTAAACCTTGTAAAAAACCTTTTACCGGTGGAATGCAATTCATGTTGCCAGCAACCGGTTCAACAATTACACAAGCAATTTCTTCGCCAACTTTTTCAAAAACTTGTTCAACCTCCTCAATATTGTTATAGGTTAAGGTAATTGTGTATTCGGCGAGTTCAGGAGGGATACCAGGCGAGCTGGGTACACCAAGCGTTAATGCACCGGATCCTGCTTTAACTAATAAAGAATCTCCGTGGCCATGATAACAACCTTCAAATTTAATGATTTTATTACGATCAGTGTGACCTCGAGCTAATCGTATCGCACTCATGGTAGCTTCCGTACCTGAACTCACCATCCGAACCATTTCTATGGATTCAATCAGCTCGCAAACCATTTTTGCCATTTCGGTTTCTATTTCGGTTGGTGTACCAAAACTCAAACCATGTTGAGCCGCATGTTGTACGGCTTCAATGACCTCAGGATGCGCGTGTCCTAAGATCATCGGCCCCCAAGAACCTACATAGTCAATATATTCTTTGTCTTGGATATCGTAGATATGTGCACCATGTGCGCGTTTTATGAAAACAGGAGTGCCTCCTACTGCTTGGAACGCCCGTACAGGGGAATTCACACCACCGGGTATATATTTATGGGCTTCATCAAATGCTTGTTTCGAAGTAGTCATTGCTTTTTGGATATATAAATTTGCTATGAGCTGGATCGTAACTAATCTTATGCTGTTAAATCAAACTGTTGTAATAATGCTAAGTATTCTTGTACGGCTTGCGTAATCGAAGTTGAAGTAAAGATTGCACTAATTACAGCGATCATATCTACACCTGCGTTTAATAATGGTATTACGTTTTCTGTTGTAATGCCCCCAATTGCACATACTGGAATACTCAACTCTTTTTTTGCACGAGTAATTAATTCTATAGAGGCGCGATGGGCAGAAGGCTTGGTCGGAGAGTCAAAGAAACTGCCAAAGGCTACATAGTTTGCGCCAGCTCCAACTGCTTTGGATGCATTCGCATAGCAATTGTAACAAGAGGCACCGATGATTTTATTTGGACCAAGAAATTTCCTTGCCTCAGTAATTGAACAATCTTCTTTACCAAGGTGTACACCATCTGCATCGATGGATTTAGCTATCAAAATATCATCATTAATAATTAATAAGGCTTGGTGTTTTGCTGTAAGTATTTTTAACTCACTGGCAATTTTGTAACGAGTATCGTAATTATTTTTTTTGTCTCTAAATTGTATAATTGTTACACCAGCCGACAAGGCTTCAGCGACTTTGTTTAATAAATAGTCAGTATTAATGCTGCAAGTATCCGCAATCGCATATAATCCTCTTAACCTATGCATTGGGAAAAAACTTTTTATTTGAGCCAATGGAAACGGTTAGGAATTTTCTGTCCCATGCCAAGTTGACGCGCAGCTTGTAAGCTCTTCCAAGTAAATTCCTGTGCTTGATGTGTAGCAGAAACGACGTCCTGTCCATGTGCAATAAATGCTGTGATTGCAGAGGAAAGTGTACAACCGGAACCGTGATATTTATCAGAAAGTCGGGGCCAAGTACTTGAATCGAGTTTGCGGTTATTTCCGTATAAGACGTTGCGGATTTCAGTAGTATTTTGATGGCCACCTGTAACTAGCACATAATGTGCGCCTCGTTCTAAAATTGCCATTGCACACGCATCCAGTGTGTCACCTTCAGGTGCTAGTGTACTTGCCTCAAAGCTATTAGGTGTTACTACGGTTGCCAGTGGAACTAGTAATGTAATTATCGCCCTAACAACATCATCATCAGCTAATATTTTACCACCTCCGGCAGCGATGATTGGATCTAATACAACCGGTATATTTGGATAGTCTGTGAGTATGGTATGAATTGCACGAGCAGTTTCTTCGCTGTTAATAAGTCCAATTTTTACTGCGGCGATATTCATATCTTCAAGCACAACGCGTGCTTGTTCGATGATCATTCTCTCAGCTATTTGTGAGGTTTCGAGTACATTGGTAGTATCTTGTGCAGTAATACAAGTAATAATTGTAGCGGCATGACAACCAAGGCTAGCAAGAGTCTCAATATCGGCTTGGATACCTGCGCCGCCTGTAGGGTCCGCGCCTGACATTGCCATTACCACCGGAGTAGTTGCAGTAGCATTCATGATAAAAGTAAGCAAAACAGAGACATCTATGCAGTATAAAACATATATGTGCGTGATATGCGGCTGGATCTATGATGAAGCCAAAGGAGTACCTGAAGAGGGAATAGCACCCGGAACGCGTTGGGAGGATATCCCTTTTAATTGGAAGTGTCCGGAGTGTGGGGCGATGAAAGATGATTTTCAAATGGTTGAAGTTTGATAACTGATCTTTTTGTGTCTGCTTCGTATTCTGATTTTTTTTAGTTTTTTGATTTCTAATCGGCTCACGTACTGACGTATATACACCGCTTTTAAAAAAATCCTCAGGTCTAATTGACACAAAGAATCTCAATATTTGAATAATTCTAGGACTTATTAAGTTGAGTATATAAATATGCAATTTTTGCAGAATGCTCTAGCGAACAAGTCCATTTATATGCAAGGTTTAATGATTCTGCGCAAGTATACACACCATGACCACAAACAACTGTAATGCAAGAATTACTTAGTGTCTTTGCAACCAGCTCAGGTGAATCTTCTGAGTATTGATCAAAAGGTATAGTATGTACGGGTACCCTTGGGAAATATAGTTTGCCCTCAAAGTCATTCGGGATAAAATCTTTTCCATTCATCGTCATTGCAATAATATGCGGCCCATGACTATGTAGCACTGCTCGTGCCTTGGGACATTTTTTATACACTTCTATATGTAGTCTTGCATCATAGGAAGCATTTTCACAAATCGAACCATCTAAGTTACAAGTTACTAAATCGTCTGGGTGTAATGTATCTGCACATGCCCCAGAGGGTGTTACCCAAATCGTATTTTGTTCACGAACTGAGGCATTACCGCTATGTGAATCGTTATAGCCAAATTTGCGCAACCATGAATAATAGCGAACTAGCTCATCTTTTTCGGACATAGATTAAAAAATATTTTGTTTTGTATTTAAATTAACTGATATTCTATCGTGAATGTCATGCGCATTCTGTTAAATTTTTTAAACATCAACTTAATAGTTAAATAAAAGGATTAAAAAGATGTCGGCGTTGATTTGTGGCTCCCTTGCTTACGATACCATTATGGTTTTTCCGGATCGATTTAAAGAACACATCTTGCCTGAGAAGGTACATATTTTAAATGTGTCGTTTATGGTGCCACAGATGCGAAGAGAATTTGGTGGTTGTGCTGGCAATATTGCCTACAACCTACATTTATTAGGTGGAGATGGCTATGCCATGGGTACAGCTGGGCAAGATTTTTACCCTTATGCAAATTGGCTGGCTAAATGTGGTATGGATCAAAAATACATTAAGCACGTTGAACATGAATACACCGCGCAGGCATTTATCACTACCGACCTTGATGATAATCAAATTACTGCTTTTCATCCGGGGGCTATGAATTGTTCACACCAGAATGATGTGCCTACGCAAGATGGTATCACCCTAGCCGTAATTTCTCCCGATGGTAAGGACGGGATGGTTCAGCATGCACAGCAATGCCAAGCGGCTGGAATTCCATTTATATTTGACCCAGGCCAAGGTATGCCGATGTTTAATGGCGAAGAATTACTTTTGTTTATCGAACAAGCAAGCTATGTATGTGTAAACGACTATGAGTCACAATTGCTGCAAGAACGAACAGGCTTAACGATTAAACAAATTGCGGAGCGTGTCGAAGCTGCAATTGTTACACGTGGTGGAAAAGGCTCCATCATACATACGAATGGAGAGTCAATAGATATTCCGGCTGTTAAAGCAAGCTCAGTACAAGATCCAACAGGTTGTGGAGATGCATACCGAGGCGGAATAATTTATGGCTTGATGAATGATTTGGACTGGGAAGTAACAGGCCGTATTGCGGCCTTAATGGGCGCAATCAAAGTTGCACATAATGGTACGCAAAATCATCATTTTACTTTGGGTGAGTTTAAAGAACGATTTAAGCAAGAATTTGGTTACATGTTTTAATTTCGTCTTGTTAAATTTATCAATGATTATGTGAGACTTAAGCGTTTCCACTTGCTTTTGATAGCATGTGCAGTCAATTCCTTATCTGCATCTACCGCTACAGGATAATCAACTAACTCTAACAGTGGAATATCATTACGCGAATCTGAATAAAAATAACTACCTTCAAGAGTATGTGTTGTGGTATCCAGCCATTGTTTTACGCGCGTAGCTTTACCAGGTCCGAAGCAAGGAATACCCTCAACATCTCCAGTAAATCTCCCATTTGCCATTGCGGGTTCAGTTGCAATCAAGGTCTCAATTTTGAAGATTTCTTTGACCGGTTCAGTGACAAAACGGTTTGTGGCGGTAACAATAGCTAAATCATCACCTGCATGGCGGTGATGTGCAATTAGGTCATAGGCTTTTTTCTTTATGATAGGTTTAATTCGTTGCTCGATAAATACCTTGCGCCAGTTACACAGCTCATCATAGGAATTTTCTGCAAGTGGTTTTAACGCAAAGTTCAAGAATTTGAATACGTCTAACTTTCCAGCAAGATAGTCTTTATAAAAGCGTTCATTTTCTGTTTTATAAAATACACCGTCTACTTTGCCAATGGAGACAAGGTGTAGGCCCCATTCATAATCACTATCGCCTGCTAAAAGGGTTTCATCTAAATCAAAAAAAGCTAAAGACATAAGAATATTCTATAAGTTGTTATACGTTCAAAAATTTAAAATCATTAAGCCTTTGTATTTTATACTATTTTTAATCAAATTTAAGTCGATTAAATTGCTCAATCCTGAGCCATATGGAACAATATGGTGCGGGGTGTATCGATGGACTGTAATCGACATGTAATCGATGCCTCAGGGTATCGAGAAAATATTGGCATCATTGTGACCAACGAATCACATCATGTTTTTTGGTGTAAGCGTTTTGGGCAGAATGCATGGCAGTTTCCACAAGGTGGTGTTCAACAAGATGAAACGCTTGAGCAAGCACTGTTTCGTGAGTTGAAAGAGGAAACTGGCTTATATGAAAGCCATGTCGATATTATTGCCAGCTCAAAAAAATGGTTACGTTACCGCTTGCCAAAACATTTTATACGTAATAACAGTCTACCCAAGTGTATCGGACAAAAACAACGTTGGTTTTTACTGAAACTAAAAACTGATGATAGTTATATTCAGTTAAGTCATTCCAAGCATCCCGAGTTTGATGGCTGGCGTTGGGTAGACTATTGGTATCCTTTGCATGAGGTTATATTTTTTAAACGTAATGTTTATGAAAGTGCATTGAAAGAGTTTGAGCCAATACTATTCTCTAACATAGATTAACTGTTAAACCACATTAACGACGTGTAGTCCATAGCCAAATTCCAGTAACAGATAGAAGTAGTAGTAGTACGGCGGCAACATCAATTACATAGATTCCATATTTCCCAAAAAAACGCCCACTATGAGCGTCAAGTAAAAATCTTTCGATACTAATTTGTTTGCTCATATCATGGGCTTCAATTACGTGTTTTAGCGCTGGTAATGTAATTGAAGGTGCCACCCATTCAGGGTGCGGCCCTTTGAATGGATGCCAACTTGTGAGGTTTATAGCTCCTTCCCAATATGTGTTTACACCTCGAATGACTGGTGTACCACGATCTGTAATCGCAATACCTAGTGGTAATTCTCTTAAGCCGTCTTGTTCTGTAATTTCATCTACAATAGATCCGAATTGATCACAAACAATGATGGAGTTTGAAGTAGTAATAATAATTTCATTATTGATTTCTATGGCGCCAGTCAACTCATCGGCATGTGTATTAATTGGTTTACCTGAGAGATAAATCGTTTCTCCAGCATGAGAAATGGTTTGATTGCCGAGTTGATAGGTGGTGATAGGGTTTGGTTTTATGCCATAGTATTTCAGTAGCCAAGTATTAGATAAGAACCTTGTTGGCAATTTTAAATCATCACTATGTTGCAGTGCGATCCCTGTGAGGACTAAAAAAACGATAAATAGTACAGCCAGCAAGCCAATTCTGCGATGCCATTTAAATAATTTGGCTGCCATAGGTGACGAAGCTTAACACGAAGCGATTCAAAGAATTTAATCAAACACTCATGTCTAATAACTAGTTTAATAACTGGGTCTAACAAGAACCATCGGTTACATGATCATGCAGCAATAAAGCCATCCTGGAAATATTAGTAACTGCACGTACGGATAAAGTAGCGCCAGAAATATTATCAATCTGCTTATTTAGCTTTTGTTTTTTTGTTAATTTGGCATTAGTAAATTGTTGACTAAAAAAATCATTCTTTACTTCCCAACCACGACTTTCTCTAAATATTAAAACTTTAACTTTTTCTAAACCTTGTGAATTCACTACGAATCCAGTCGTGATAGGGCGTTCCTTACCAATTTCATCAAGGATCCATGCGCTACGGCAACCCTCTTGCCAATAGGGCACACGAATTTTTTTATAGCGGTGACCTAGAATATTTTTAACTTGTTTAGAGAGCTCGCCAGATAAGGTGATTCGTTCAGCTGTGGGTGCTTCGCCAAAAGTTTGTGCTAAGAATGCTTCAGGAGATTGATAGACCTCTTCTGCTTGAAGCGCAGAAAAACCGCACATGAATAGGATGACAAATAAAGCCCATTTCATAATTTATTTTACTGCCGTATCTTTTAGAAATATTGAAAAAATAAAATTTATTCAGACATTACATAAAAAGTGCCCATATAGGGTATGTCAAATACGGGCAATAATTGATTGCTATATAGATTTAAAACATCCAACCAATGCCTAAATCAAATCCATCAAAATCACGACCCCCTTCACTATCTCGATCATGCTCACGATCACGATAGTCTGCTTTGAGCACTACGTCTTCATGTGGCCATATATTGAATCCAAGTTCCCATTGATCAAACTGATCTTGAAAGCGTGCCCCTTCAATGTCTTCATACCGTGCATATAAGCCTAGCCAATCCAAGGGTTTAAAGCTGGGTTCAACATACCAACCATCCTGTTCGCTTGGATCGCCCGGTTCTTTATCAAGGTCACCATCAATGTCCCATGCTGCATATAAGGTACGTAAAGCAAATGGTCCGCGGTTGTAAATAGCATGCATTGAGTACAAGGTTGCATCATCGATGATATTACTGTCTTCTTGGGTTGCACCAGTTTGATGATGCAAAGTTGCAGCGAGTTCTAAGCCTTGAATACCTGTGTATTTTAAACGTGCGGTTCCTGCTAGATCGCTAGCATCTGCATTAGAGACTTTTTGTCTACCGCTGCGTATGCGGCCCAGGCTCGATCCTGATGTAGGAATATCAAGGCCATTGGTAATCGCTAAATCTGCACTAAATCCACTATCCCAAAATCGATGCGTTCCGCCAAAACCAGCTTCCCACCAAGTAGTAGGAATAATAATATTTTCAACATCGTTTCGTTCTACTCCGTAAAAGGTAGGCGGTTCATGGGTTTCATTTAGAATTCCGACGGGTACTAAGAAGACACCACCTCGGACTTGCGAAGTATCATTAATGTCATATTCAATATAAGCTTGCTCTACTTCAACTTCACCATCTAAGGGATCACCATCGGCTTCAACGCCGCCGTGTTCAATTTCAACTTCTGATACAAAGCGCAAATCATCTCTAAATTCTTTGCTTAAGTAGACTACAAAGCGATGCAGGTCGGCTTCGTCTAAATCACGAGTGCTATCATCCGCATCAAGATTGTTGTAATGCGCTTCGCCGTAACCGCCTATAGTAATACCTTCAAGAGCATCAATTGGACTATCTTCAATCACTTCAGCCGTAGCGATAGCTATCTCGGTGGCTTCATCGGCTTTTTCTTCAGCACGCGAGGCTTTATCTATGACTTCTTTTTGTTGAGACATTAAATATTCAACGGCCTTTTTAAGATTTTCATATTCTTCCTTGTCTACTGTAATTTTTTCAGCTTGAGTGGGAAAAGATAAGACAATCAATGCCAAAAAAAGCACAGCCCTAGGCCTTACGAGATGAGTGATCATTTCATTACTCCATATAAAACAGTGGGTTAGCATGGTTATATATAAACAATTTGCTAATTCCTTGATTTTATTAACAAACACAATAATAATACTAATGAGAATGATTCGCATTAATATATCTATTTAGGGATAGTAGTGTGCATAGCTAGTGGTAAAACTTAGTTTGATGAATGGATGAGGCTGTGGTCTGAGATGACGTTACTATTATGCTCACGAGCCCACAGTAACAGCATGACAGCCAAACCCTTTTTACTTAATTTTTTTTTATCGATTAGCTTATTTTGTGTAAGCTTTTTTATGGCTTGGCAAATCTGTGTGAAGACAAACTTTTTATACGCAGTTTGGTATGAAATCATCGAAATCGATAAAACCATCTCTACATACGCGCCAAAAAATAAAAATCGACAGGGATTTGAGCAAACCAGTAAACAAGAACAAGTGCGGTTATTTTCAGGAATTGTTAGCGGTATACAGAAAAAAGGCAATGGGCTTAACGAACTTAAATATAAGAACTCAAGTGGAAAAGTCATTGATAGACTTTTAACAGACGCCGAGATTATTCATCTTAATGACGTAGCCAACTTAGTCAGTAATTTTAAGTATCTTGCAATCATAGGAGGTTTAATTGCCTTTATATCATTTGTACTCATGCTTGCATTAAATACGAAGCTTGCAAAATTTAAATTTCACTTAATTGGAGCTGTGGGACTTATTGCAATCATTGTGATTTTTATTCTAATTGCGGGACCAACAAAAATATTTTATGCAGGACATGAGCTCATTTTCCCAAATAATCATCAATGGTTTTTTTATTATGAAGATTCTTTGATGAGCACCATGATGAAGGCACCGGCACTATTTGCTCCTATCGCATGTGAACTACTTGTATTAACAATTGCTTTATGGATGAGTTTGTTATTGGGACTACAAGTAATAAAGGCAAAATTTTAATCTTGGGCTTTTTAGAAATTCAGTGACAGGAACTTATTATGAAAAAACTATCCGTATCTATTGGGTTTGCTCTATATTTTCTTTGCACCGTCAATTTTATTCAGGCCAGTGAATCAGAGGAAGTGGAATTAGCTCATATAATGAGTAATTTACAATACTTTATGCATAAAATAGGACTTTCAATCGCTGCTGAGAATAACAAGCTTGCAAAGTTTTATGTGCATGAACTTGAGGAAGCGATAGAAGAAGTATTGGAAGTTGAATCATACGATGATTACCCAATTGGCCAATTTACCAAATCGATTTTACTACCTGCCTTCTTAACTTTAGATGAAAAAATTGAATCAGCAGATATGGATACAGCAGATGAAGAATATGAAAAATTGATCAAAGCATGTAATAATTGTCATATGTTGACTAATCATGAATTTATTAAAATTCAGCGTAATGATGCCAATCCTTATTTACAATCATTCAAGTGATTAAAGCCAATATTAGTTCCAATTAAAAAATCTTAAATTGGTTTGACTACAACAAGTATCACTATTGCAATCAAAGCTAACACAGGGGCTTCATTAAACCAGCGGTACCAGATATGTGAATGTTGATTTTGATCTAGTTTGAAGCGCTTTACGAGTACTCCACACCAGATATGATAGAAGATTAGCAAGCATACTAATCCAAGTTTCATTATCATCCAAATTGTATTTAGATATCCTGGTAAATATACAATCAACCAAATTCCAAAAAAAATAGTGAGTACTGCGCCAGGTGTCATAATTCCAAAGAATAGTTTTCGCTCCATGACTTTAAATCGATCAATACTAGTAGAATCATCCGCTATAGCGTGATAAACAAATATACGCGGTAAATAAAATAATCCCGCAAACCAGGTGACCATGAAGATAATGTGAAAGGCTTTTACCCAGAGCATATATTTTTACTTAGTTCTTTTACTAGCCTAAATGTCATAAGAACTTTTAAATTTTTCTTTCGTGAGGACACCATAAATTCTTATGGCTCCAGGTGCAATGATACTGCGTATGCATAAGGCTTCTACTCCTTCTTTAACAAAGAGTTCTCGCGCTGAATCCGCAGTAGCGCGCAAATCAATACAGCTAATTTGTAATCGTTTAGCAGGAATTTTCATCAAATTTATTTCGTCTGATTCTATTTCTTTGTTTTCTGCTAAAAAAATAGTCAAATCCGAAGTAGGTAATATTGAAATAGGTTCATCTTCTTCGATGACGATCCACTCAGCATCGGTTTTTAATAAATTTTCTGCTTGTTCTTTTGAAATTATTTTTGTACTGCGTTGTACATTTCGATTCATTACATTTGCAACGCCAACACGTCTTAATGCTTGCACCATAGGCTCATAGCGGTAATCCATACCACGTAATTGCATCAGCATTCTGTAAATAGAACGTTGACCGAATACCTGGCTTGCAGTGAGTTGAGCCGTAACGATCGCCAACATACCAGGCAAAATGATGTTTGGATTACTCGTTAATTCAAACGCGCCTGTTAATGCAGCAAGTGGTGCTTGCAAAGTAGCGCCCATCATTGCTGCCATGCCAATTAAGGCATACATGCCTGGAGAGGAAGACAATTCTGGAAAAAAGGTTTGTCCGAATATACCAACTATGCTTCCCAGACAAGCACCAATGACAACGGTAGGTCCGATAAGCCCAGCAGGAAGTCCCATTCCAATACTGCATGCTGTAGCAACGAGTTTTGCTGCAAATATCATAACTAATAAAGTAATTCCGATATTGTTGACTAAGGTATCGTTTACCGTGTCATAACCTATGCTCATAATTTGTGGAGCAAAAATAGCAAGCAAACCAGTGACAGAACCTGCGACAATAAATTTCGTCCAAAGTGACAAATTTTTACTGGCTTGTGCAGAAATTTTTGTTAAGTAAATAAAGCTGAATGCCACAACACCCGTAATCACTCCTAGAAACATTACATATGGAAGTTCAAGCAGAGTGATCAGCTTAAACTGTGGTACTGAAAAGGCAGCCTCTGCTCCAAATACAGCTCGAGAAATAGCAGTTGCGCTTACGGCGGATAAAATTACGGGAAGAAAACTTGCCAAAGTGTATTCCATCATCACTACTTCTAGTGCAAAGATTACACCGGCCAATGGTGTATTAAATGAAGCCCCGATAGCTGCTGCAGTTCCGCATGCAACGAATGTTCGAATTGTGTTATTAGGTAAACCTAATTGTTGGCCTAGCAAACTACTGGTTGCCGCGCCAAGGTGAATAGCAGGTCCTTCACGTCCAAGCGACTGCCCTGATATAATCGCAATTCCTGCTCCAATATATTGCATGATTAATCCGCGTACATGTAAATAACCTTGGTGATATGAAAGTCGTTCCATAACATGCGAGACGCCTACGGTAAAATCCCCTTTTGCACATAATTTAAAAATCACCGCGATTAATATTGCGCCTACTATTGGTAAAAGAAATCTTAGACTAATTGGCAGTCCTTCATAATTTTCTGGATCGCCATTTGGTAATAAGAAGAGTTGCGCACTCTCAATTAGTAGGCGAAAGGAAACAATGACCATGCCAGTCATAAGACCTGCAATTACACTTAAAACGGCTAATTGTATGAGTGCATCAGGTCTTGAAGTACGTAGGCGCAAGTTTTCAAGTGCATTTCGAATGAAAGCGCTTATGGGTGATTTCTTTTGCATACACTGGATTATGCCAGAGCTTGTGCTGACTTATATGTATGACTTTAGGCAAATCACATTAACTTGTATGATGCGCAGAATTTATTGCTAGATACTCGAGAAGTTTATGGTTTCAGTTGGTGTAGTGGGAGGCACTGGATATACTGGTGTAGAGTTGCTGCGTATCCTTGCTGAGCATCCGCAAGTAGAAATCAAAGTTGTGACTTCACGAAGCGAGGCGGGTAAACCGGTTGCAAGTATATATCCTAGCTTGGCACCAAGTATCGACCTAAGTTTTACTCATCCTGATACTGCTATCTTAAAACAGTGTGATTGTGTATTTTTTGCAGCACCCAATGGTACTGCGATGCATATGGTGCCTGAGCTCATCGATGCCGGTGTTAAGGCGATTGATTTGTCTGCTGATTTTCGTATTAAAGACACAGCAACATGGGAGTATTGGTATAAACAAACCCATGCATGTCCAGATGTACTGCAGTCTGCTGTTTATGGGCTACCAGAATTGCATCGAGAAAAAATACAATCCGCACAACTTGTTGCAAATCCTGGTTGTTATCCCACGGCTGTAATTTTGGGATTTTTACCATTACTTGAGCAAGGCCTGGTTAAAAATGCACATTTAATTGCAGACGCAAAGTCGGGAGTAAGCGGGGCAGGCCGTGGCGCGAATGTGCAAAATTTGTTTAGTGAAGCTGGTGAAAACTTCAAGGCTTATAATGTATCCGCTCATCGTCATTGGCCTGAGATAAAACAAGAATTGGAAGGCATCACTGCAAGCGAAGTTAATCTTACTTTCACCCCACATCTGACTCCTATGGTACGAGGTATTTTTGCCACCTTATATATATCGGATGTAGACCGATCAGTAGATTTGAGTTCGATATATCAGCAACGATTTGCTAAAGAATATTTTGTAGAGGTGCTGAACGAGGGTACATTACCTGAGACTAAGCAAGTGAGAGGTTCGAATTTTTGCATGTTGTCAATTCAGCGATCGTATGATGGAAATATGGTGGTAGTTTTGTCGGTAATTGACAACTTAGTGAAGGGCGCAGCAGGACAAGCAGTTCAAAATATGAATTTAATGTGGGGGTTGGACGAAACCTTGGGTCTTACACAACTAGGTCTTTTCCCATAAGGGTATCATTGAGTTTAGAATTCCATTTATACACTATTTTTATATGTCAGGAAATATACGAATAAAGCAACCGGCATCGCGTTTAATGTCGTTTGGTCCAATTGCATTAATACTGTTAATTGCAATGAGCGTTGCGTTTTGGTTCGGCACCAAAAGCGTATCAATCCCATTTGTTGGCGCAAAAAAATTAGCGAACGTTACAGACAAGAATGAGAAAATAAAACTTTTAGAGAAATTAAACAATCAACTTGAACATGAAGTTGCATTAGTGAAACGTTCAGCAAAAGTCGAACTTGCAGCGGTAGAAGAAATGAAGGAGACGATGCGAGAAAAAGATCTTGAATTATTGAAATTAAACCAAGAGCTCCATTTTTATCGCACACTATATTCTCCAAATGTAGACAACTCTGCTATACAAGTAAAAGTGTTTAATTTACATAAAGATTTAATTACAGATCGGTTTATTTACGATCTGGTATTAACCAACGTCCCAAAAAAGAAAGAAAAAGCTTCAGGCGTAGTTGGCTTAAGTGTCGATGGTGAGCAAGAGGGAATCTTAAAACGGATGGTGTTTGAAGATATCAGCGACATAACAGACACTTCGCTCAAGTTTTCGTTTAAATATTTTCAAAAGATTTCAGGTAGCTTTTCATTGCCGGATGATTTTGAACCTAGTAGTGTACGTGTAGAAGTTCTGCGTGATAAAAGTAATAAAAAGCCCGTTGTTATAAGTTACAACTGGGATGAAGTGTATAAAGATAGTTAATTTATTTTTTATTAGTGAATAATAATTATGGCACTGAAGAAAAAAATTAAAACAACTCGAATTGATACACTTGTGGGTCGTTATTCTAAAGTTGTTGGCGACATTCACTACGGCGGAGGCCTGCATATTGAAGGTACAGTAGAAGGCAACGTAATGGCGGAACATGAAGATAAAGGTGTCGTAATTGTAAGTGAATTAGGTGTTGTTGAAGGGGAAATTCGCGGACCCTCTATCATTATCAACGGTACGGTAAATGGCAATGTGTATGCAACTGGAACGATTGAGTTGGCAGCCGGTTCGAAGATCAACGGCAATGTTTACTATAATCTGTTAGAGATGACCGTGGGGGCTGAAGTGAATGGAAACCTTGTGCATCAACATCCCTCGAATAAATCAGAGGCCGGATAAACAGCCATTTTGGAATACTTGACTAATTTACTAGGTTAATGTTAGCATATTAGCAAGTTCTAACATATATGTTTTACAGTGAGGAGATAATTATGTCTGCACTCGAGACAGCGAAACATTCTGCGCCACCTGCATCACTGGTATTTACCGATGCCGCAGCTAATAAGGTAAAGCAGCTTATCGAAGATGAAGCCAATGAGAATTTAAAGCTTCGTGTGTTCGTAAGTGGAGGCGGTTGTTCCGGATTTCAATATGGATTCACGTTTGATGAAAAACACCAAGATGGTGATACCTCGGTAGAAAACGGCGGTGTTACTTTATTAGTAGATCCAATGAGCTTTCAATATTTAATGGGTGCGGAAATTGATTACACTGAAGGTTTAGAAGGCGCACAATTTGTGATTCGTAATCCCAATGCGCAAACCACATGTGGTTGTGGATCTTCATTCTCTCCAGGTTAAATTTTAATTAGATGAGATATTGAAAAAAGGCGCTCAATAGAGCGCCTTTTTTATTTTCGACTATGTAAATGGTAACAATGTCTGATCACGAACTAGAGCGGACATTCAACTGATAGCTTTTCTCTCAGAATTCGAACATAGCCGCTGCCAAGAAATACAGCACGACAGCTAGCAACACCACAACGGTAAAGCCAAAGTGAATTGCAATCACAGTGGCGAGTATGGCGCTGATTACTGACGCACAGCCATTTATCGCCCACGCCGATGGAATCTGTTTCTTTGCACGTTCACTCAGGCGTGCGACTCCGAGTGGAAACGGCATGCCCATCGGTATCGCCAGTAGTCCGATCAACGCGAGAGACACAGCAAGTTTCACTATAATCGGCGCACCAATTAATGGTTCAAAAACCAAGTCTGGTAGCACGAGTGCATATAAAATCCCGAGGATCCCGATCGCAATTACCGCTATGATGACCAAACGGCGCGCGTCCCGATCGGTTTGCCATCGACTGGCAATATAACTGCCCACACCTGCGAACAACAGAAAACCGCTTAGCACCGCAGCTACGGCCAGAACGGGATGATGCAGGAACAATAGAAACTTCTGGATAAACGCAATTTCGACGAATAAAAAAGCCAGCCCCAAAGCCGCAAAATACCCAGCCATGCGCCCGCGACGTACACCGTTGACATGTATGCGTTTCCACAACGGTAGCACAATCAGCACAATGCTGATTAACACCGCTTGAATTAGTGTTGCGATTAAAATTAGATAACCAGACTCGAGCAGTGGAATACCACCCCTTCCTCTGAGGGAAAGGATCTCCGGTAACGATCGCCATTTGAAGAAATAGAAAAAGTACGGTCGGTCATCTGTTGCCGGTTTGATGTTGAATTTGTAAGCGGCCAAAAATCGTTCGGATGACTCACCGAGCAGTGCTCGAGCCCCGTGGTAATAGTATGCTTCTGGCAACACGTTATAACGGTTCGCGAGTGATTCTGGCATGTCGGCATAAAAGGCCAAATCGAAAGAGCGTGTTTTGCAGAATTGTTGTGCTCTTGTAATCTCTTCCGGAGTAAAACCCCCTTTTTTTACGAGCAAAGTACTAGTTTGCCAGCCACGGATCAGCAACAGTTGTTTAGCTGGATCCACGACACCGGCACGGCGTAGGGCTTCGATAGCAGTTGCGAACAGCTTGAGTGCATCCCGTGGCGGCAGCTTTACCCACCGGCTGATTCCTAAATATCCGCCCTTGCTCAGACGTGCGTAAAATTTACTAAGCGCCTCTACGGTGTAGAGATAATTTTCATTGAGCGCATAGAGGCCTGCAGATGACGCCGCAAACGAATCGATCAAAGCTACTTGAATTAAGTCATAGAGTTGCGGATTTCCATCTAAAAAGCCGCGAGCTTCCTTTATCTGTACGTTGACCATATTGAGATTGAAAAGGCCGCCAGAGAAATCGCGATACTTCCCGCGTATCAGTTTGACAATCTGGGGGTCGAGTTCGACGGCCGTTACTGATGGCGTGTCGTGATACAAGGCCTGGCGTACAAGGCTGCCTCCACCGGCACCGAGCACGACGACATGTCCAGGACGGTTGAGGTGATACGGCAGCGCTGACGTCAAGCTATCAAGATACGCAGAATCGTCGCGTTTGGTATGTGCGTCAATTGGAGTAATCCCATCACCATCAATGAATACCCCGCGCTGTTCAGGAACTTCAACCGTTGCATTAAGACTTAGTCCAGGTGCGTGGCGCAATGGTATCGTGGGGCTCGTGATGACGCTCAGCATCCCCAGCGGGCTGGAACGTTCTGTCTCGACATATGCATCGATGACATTGAGCTGTTGCGACAAGGATTTATAAGGCGAGATCGAAAGATTCAACCATGCCGATGGCAGTACGCTTAAAGCAATCAGTAGGGACAATACGATAACGACTGTCATAGCAATCCTGATCCGATCGAATCGGAGTTCGAATCCTGCGATCACGGCTGCGACGAGGCCGAAAACACATAGGACCCTAAGCACATCGATAGGGAAGAGTAGATACAATAGTCCGACGATTGTGATGCTTCCCAGTCCGGCACCAATGAGATCTGCACCATAGATCTGTGGTATTACGTGGCGAAAGCGCATAAGCGCTAGACCAATTGCGTTTGCAGCGAAGAAAAATGGCAAGGCTAACAACAAATAGACTGCTGTCACACGCATCATCTGCACGGGGTTCCAGAGTAATTGTTCAGGATGCACCGCGAACTGCTGTGCGAACATAAAACACGGTAGCGCCAATATGCCGAACAAAATTAGGTTTGTGACGTAGACTGATTTGAAGCGCTCAAGCAGTTGCGACTGTAACGCAAGGAATGTACCACTGGCCCCGAAACCTAATAGCGCAATGCTGATCACCATATAGGCGAAGTGATGCCACTGCACTATCGAGAATAAACGTGTCAGTAAAACTTCGTACGCGAGTGCAGTTGCCGAAATCAGTGCCACCGAGAATCGGGGAGGGCGCGGTTCGGATTGAAGCTGTGTGAAATTCACCGGCATGAATAGTGATATGAAAAAATTTTGCTTACTACACTCGTAATTTCTCCATCAGTGACTTCCCGTCAACGGTACGAATCGCACTGGTAGAATTTGCCGTGTCGTGACATTCCCTTCTTCGTCCTTCACAACCATTAGGAGTTGCTGGGTAAGAAAACGGCTACCGACAGGAATAATCATGCGTCCGCCCGGTTTGAGTTGCTGAATTAGTGGCGGTGGAACATGGCTGGCTGCTGCGGTGACGACAATGCCATCAAAGGGGGCGTGTTGTTTCCAGCCATAATAGCCATCACCAATTCGCACCTGGATATTGTCATAACGCAATTCAGCAAGATCCTTTTGCGCGCGTTTACCAAGTGCCTCGATGATTTCGATCGTGTAGACCTTTCGCACCAATCGCGACAGAATCGCCGCTTGATAACCCGACCCGGTGCCAACTTCCAGGACGCTGTGCTCTGGCTGTGGATTCAAAAGATCTGTCATGATTGCGACGATGTAGGGCTGGGAGATCGTCTGCCCGTAACCTATTGGTAGTGGACGGTTGCGATAAGCGTGTGGTCGTTGGTTGCTAGGGACTAGCACATGCCGCGGCACGGTATTCATCGCCTCCATGATTCGAGGATCCAGTGCATCTTTATCAAGATATATTTTTGTGGCACGCACATCGGTTTCGATCGCGCGGATCATGTTCTCTCTTTGATGCTGATAATCATCCTCAGCTGTCAACACCATACTAGAAAAAAGCAGCAGTAACAGTATGCGGATTATGTGCAACATAAAACTAGAGTAGTTGATTAAGTGCTTTCGTTCTCATGGATCACAGATAGATAATGGATGAATTATTTGTCTTATATCGAGTTGTCGATTTCCGCCTCTGCCTCGAGCCAGTCTTCGACACAATAATCACCTTGAAAATTACGATTCAATGCTTTGAAGTAGGCTGCTTCTGCAATCATCTGCTCTCGAAATTTTGGTGAAACAACATCAGATTTATCAGTTTTACCTTTTGTGGACTTCGTTGCATTTTCAGATGTG
>CAJHZF010000054.1_pt1 | contig 44426 bp, 45 predicted proteins | sample 9198891 | NCBI WGS metagenome assembly CAJHZF01 (sample SAMEA7708349, study PRJEB35096) | sediment metagenome | biome: marine neritic benthic zone biome [ENVO:01000025]; feature: sediment [ENVO:00002007]; material: shallow marine sediment [ENVO:03000034] sea grass bed [ENVO_01000059] ...
GACGTAGGGTACAGCTAGTATTTTCAGTAGCCGAAGAAAAAACTGTCAAGCTTATTCGTGTCTGGGCTGTGATAGTGCATTTATCTCATGAAGGGACTGGATTTGGCTTTACCCATAAGTACAGCTCATCTCGAAATAGGAGAAAAACCTTAGAATAGGCTTAAATATATGTATTTAAATGCATGAATTTATTGGGTAAATTTTCCTATTCAACCTAGTTTTCCAGCTTGCAAGTTGATGAGGTTCACTTTTTGAGTCTGATTTCCCTACTATACTTATGCATTATGTAACGATAATCTGAAGCTATGATGACAGCGGATACGGCCAAAGCGCAGCCCAAGGTTTACGTCCATCGCGAAAATGATCGACGTATAACCCATAATTCAGTCCAATTTCCTTTGCTTGATAGCGATTTTAATATCGTCCGTAAAGATAGGCGTCGAATCCCTGACAGACGCAGCGCAAATCTCAAGCTAATTTGGCAAGAAAGCCAACCAATACGCAACACCAATGAGCTTAGTATACTAATAGGTGAAGAGAATTACTTTTTTGATTCCAGCCTTGATAAATTCAGTTTAGGCCGGTCATTACATGCAGATGCTAGGATCGATAACAAATTTGTCTCAAAAAAACATGCGCACATTACATACACCGATGGAGAATTTGTGCTTCAGGATACCAGCCTCAATGGAACATTTATTGAAACGGAAGAACTAGGGAAAATACGCTTACAAGGCCAAAAGGTCTATTTATACGGTGACGGCAAGATAAGCTTAGGTACGCCAATAGACCGTGAAGATCAACAACTTATCTACTTTCATTGCCATTAAAAGCTAAGCCCTGCAGCGCCTGCAGCTTAAATTGAACTGCCATGGTACAGATGTAGGGTGATATTACTTTTAATCGCGTGCTAATGCCTTAAAAGTAGCATCAGAGCACCAATAAGTAATATCAACAATGCAAAAATTAAATTAATAGTAAGTGGCATTGCCAATTATTTTTGTCGTTATGGGCAAATATTTTTATTATTCTTGTAATACTATGCTGAATTAGAAGTTAAGAATACTAAATTACTAGTTGATTTTAAATTGTTTGTTGGTATCTGTGTTGTGAACTCGTTCTACAAAAAAGCACGTGATCTACTATCTGAGGCAGATATAGATATCAACGGCAACCGAGATTGGGACATACAAGTTTATGACGATCGTTTCTATAGGCGTGTTTTTGCTGAAGGCTCTTTGGGGTTGGGAGAGTCCTATATGGATAAATGGTGGGAGGTAGAAGCTTTAGATCAATTTTTTTGTAAAATTTTATCCGCTAGATTAGATTCTAAACTCAATCCCTATGGAATGATTTGGCTTATCCTTCAATCAAAGTTACTTAATCTGCAAGGTGTTCGACGCGCATATCATGTAGGGAAAGTGCACTATGACATAGGCAATGATTTATTTTCTTTAATGCTAGATAAGCGCTTAGCATATACATGCGGATATTGGAAAAATGCAACGAATCTAAATCAAGCGCAAGAAGATAAATTGGAATTAGTATGTCGTAAAATTGGATTGAAAAAAAATCAGCGTGTTCTTGATATTTGATGTGGTTGAGGAAGTTTTATCAAATTTGCTGCCGAAAAACATGGGGCTAAAGTAGTCGGCATAACGGTTTCAAAAGAACAAGCCGAATTTGCTAAAAATAATTGTGCTGGATTACCGGTTGAAATTAGACTCCAAGATTATCGAGAAGTCGATGATAAATTTGATCATATAGTTTCACTTGGCATGTTTGAACATGTCGGGCACAAAAATTACAAAAAATATATGGAAGTCGCATCACGTTGTCTTAAAGAAGATGGTATCTTTCTTCTTCATACTATTGGTGCAATTACGACACGTTATACACCGGATCCATGGATTAATAAGTACATATTCCCAAATGGAGTTCTTCCATCTATGAAAGATATCAGTAAAGCTGTTGAAAAGTACTTTATATTAGAAGACTTTCATAATTTTGGTGCGGATTATGATAAAACTCTTATGGCATGGTTTCATAATTTTGATTCTAATTGGATGCAACTATCTGATAAATATGGCGAACAATTTTATCGAATGTGGAAATACTACCTATTAGGTTGCGCGGGCGCTTTTCGGGCTCGAAATATTCAACTATGGCAGCTAGTATTTACAAAAAATGGAGTGCCCGGCGGATATTTACCAGTAACTTAATTATTAAATTAATATCACTTAAATTTTTGTGCCGCGTTTCGTATCTATAGCTAAAGCTGCGCTATTAGCCAATGTGCCAGCAAAAGAAATTCAGAATAGAATTGATAATAAGCAGTTAACTTCTACTCGTGGACAAATACATATAGATGATTTAATAGAATGTTATCCGGAAATACATGTCGATGAAGCAGACATGCTTTCTTTGGTAGCTAAAATTAAAGAAGAATCATATGCAGCTGGTGTAGCAAAACAACATGGTGAAATGACGATTGAAGACCTGATACAAGAATTAAACAAAATAAAGGTAAGCGCAGATTATTATCGTGAGCGATCACAAAAGTATGAAGAAATTGTTATGCATTTGCTCAATAACTTGGAAGAGTTGCAGCAAAAAATGGGAAGAAGTCAGCGTATCGAGGGCTTGATTCATTGGATGGAACAACGCCTAAAAGAAATTCGTCGAAATGATTGAACTAAAAAATTTATTTTTTAAAGAGTTCCTTAAATTCATTTTCCCTTAAAATATTTTCTTCGACTTTAATGCGTTTCAAATGGATTGCTGCACAACTCCTTCGATCGTGTAATATTTTAGTACCGCTTGAATCAATTAATGGGAATATAGCAGTTTGGTGATGATTTCTTCGTTCAAAACTCACAAGATAATTTGAAAAAGTTGTGGATTGTCCAGTTTTATTGATCATAGCTTAATTTGTTATAAGAACTTAAACACATATAGTGTATATAGGCATATATTGGTCCAATTCGATCCATTTAACACAAAGATTTACAATTGATTTCTTTTATTATGCTTTTAATATTTTTTGATAATGGAAGTTTCATCTAAAGCCGTTGGGTTACCAATATTGATTACGCTAGCTGCCTTTGTAGTGGTAGTCGCTGGTGTACGTGCGGCCGAAGCAGTAGTGGTTCCATTTTTATTATCTGTTTTCATCGCGGTGATTAGTGCTCCTGCATTGATATGGTTAGAGAACAAACGTGTACCTCGATGGTTAGCCATGATTATTGTTTTAGGTGTGATTATTTTTGTCGCCATTATGGTCTCAATTTTGATAGGTTCATCGATAAAAGATTTTTCGCAAGATCTTCCTCAATATCAACAGCGACTGTCTGGCTTGTTGGTTCAAACCTCAAGTTGGTTTAATCAGTATGGTGTCGATCTATCAGCTAGTACGTTAATTAGTTACTTGAACCCAGGAGCTGCAATGCAACTTGTAGCTGATATGTTAAATGGACTAGGTTCAGTATTTGGAAATATATTTTTAATATTACTGACGGTTGTATTTATTTTATTTGAAGCTTCTTCCGTACCACATAAGTTACGCGCCGGTTTACCTAATGCAGATGAATCGCTAGGTGCTTTTAACATTGTGGCAAGTAACGTTAACCGTTACTTAGCAATTAAAACTATTACAAGTCTTGCAACCGGTATGTTTGTAGCCATTGCATTGGCTGTTATAGGAGTGGATTATCCATTGCTTTGGGGCATCATCGCTTTTTTATTCAATTATATTCCAAATATTGGTTCTATCATTGCAGCTGTGCCAGCGGTGTTATTGGCATTAGTTCAATTAGGAATAGGGGGGGCTTTAGCGGCAACTGCTGTATATGTCGTACTTAATGTTTTAATTGGTAGTGTTATTGAACCCAAAATGTTAGGTCGACAAGTGGGACTATCAACACTCGTAGTATTTTTATCATTAGTATTCTGGGGATGGGTATTCGGCCCAGTCGGTATGTTTCTATCCGTACCATTAACCATGACAGCAAAAATTGCCTTAGAAAGTGACTCTAGAACACGTTGGCTTGCAATTTTATTAGGAAATGATGTAGAAGTGGAACCAAATGGCCTACGCTCTACTAAGGCGGCAGAAAATTGAGCTTGAAGGTTGGAAATTGATAGTAATTTCTACTGCCGAGTTATTTCTTGGTTATCCTGTGATGTTGCGTTTTTTTTATCTCTTTTGAAAATGTTAAACAGATCAATACCAAAGTAGCTTAGACTGCTTAGCAGTAATGCCGTAGCAGCGGCTTCGTCTAAATTCCCTATGATGGGTAAATTATCTGGAATCAACTCGATGAAGCCAAGTCCGATATTGAATAAATACATCGCTGAGATAAGACCAATCAGAGCTACAATAATACTTTTCATACAATGTATCTAGGCAGTCATTAGCAGACGTCTATGTCTCGCTTTTTCTACTAATCTATTTTTCTAAGACAAAAGTGACTTTAAGTAGCACACGATGCTCAGTAATTTTATCGCCTTTTACGCTTACTTGATGGTCTTTAACCCAAGCACTTTTAATGCCCTTTAAGGTTTTATTTGCGCGTGAAATGCCGGAGCTGATTGCATCCTCATAACTTTTTGTAGACGAAGAACTAATTTCTGTAATCTTAGCAACGCTCATTGGTGGCCTCCTTAGTATTATTAATATACATTTTTGAGCAAATGTAGCTTACCCTAGTCATTATAATATTGTAATTGGATCCACTAATGGAGTCAGATATTTGGCTTTCGTTCAATACTCTAACTATCCCAAGGTTACCATCTATGGATTCTAAACCACATTAGCTCACATTTAGAGCGTTTGTTAAATGTTGTAGAAGCATTATCGCTCTAGAAAACAGCAGTTGTGCGTCTTGTGGGCCAAACTACATTATTTGGTATAGATTAGGCTGCTCGGGACAAACTGATCGATCCTAAACTTATCTAACCTAAGCAACACACTGAAACTAATGCAGACTGCGCAAAACTTGATATAAGTAATTTTCAGTTAGATGAGACGGCGCCATCATAGTCATGCTTTTGCAAAACTCACAATAAAAATGGTCAGGGATGGACTCGTTTAGTCAATTCTGAAAGGCAAGACTAATGCTGAAGAATTGATGAGGTCGGTATAAAGTCGAGTAGGAGATTTATGAACAGGACGAAGGATGAGTCACGTTTTTGAATTTGGTGTGCCTATTTACCCTATACTATGAATAATCTTGAGGAAATATCTGTAATTTCAACCAATGAAGTATTTATAAATAGAAAACAAATTTTAAGTTTATGCGCATAAAATTAATGTTTTTATGAAATTTTGCAATTGTTAAGAAAACTAAACCATCAATGTTGGCTTTATATTAATATCTAAAAAATTAGTTATGAAAAGAAGAGCGTATCGCTACGGGCCAAGAGGTAATCGCCGTGGCGGAGCCATAAGACTACTACCAATTGTTTTATTTGGCCTATATTTAACCTATTACTATTTCAGCAATCAAGAAGAAGTGCCCTTAACGGGCCGTTCACAATTAGTTGACATCACACGCGAACAAGAGGCAGCGCTAGGCCTCCAGACTTACCAGCAGGTATTATCTGAGTCTAAAGTTTTACGTTCAGGCCAAGCTGTAGATATCGTACGTCAAATTGGCTACCGACTGGCAAAAGTAATTGAAGATGATCCAGGTTTTGACTGGGAATTTAATGTAATTGAGTCTGAACAAGCCAATGCATTTGCGCTTCCTGGAGGTAAAGTTGCGGTATATACCGGTATTCTTCCAATTGTTGAAAATGTGAATGGTCTGAGCGCTGTCATGGGTCATGAGATTGCACATGCTGTTGCCAGACATGGTGCTGAGAGAATGGCCCATCAAAAACTGGTTCAGTACGGCAGTATGGCTGCAGGCATGGCCCTTGGGTCTATGGACGTGGAAACGCAAAAAATGATCATGGGTGCATTGGGTATGGGTGCACAGTATGGCGTCTTATTACCATTTTCTAGAAAGCACGAGTCTGAAGCAGATTTTATGGGGCTGATTTATCTTGCTCGTGCCTGCTATGATCCCAGAGAAGCGCCAAAAATATGGGAAAGAATGGCAAAACATAGCAATGGGCAACCGCAAGAATTTATGTCGACTCACCCAAGCCATGAAACACGAATACGTAAACTTAATGAATGGATGCCTGAAGCATTAACGATTAAAGATAAATCGTGTGGACATAATTAAGATCATTAACAACTGTAACATTTAGCTTGTTCACAAATAGAAATGCTTTTGGTTTAAAATTGGGTTAACGTATAATCTGTGTTAATTAAAAATAAAAACCGCTCGTTTAGTAAATTACATATGGGCATTAGTTGTAATAAATATGATTAACTTTACTGGAGAAGTAAATGAAAATTAATAGTATTTTGAATGTAACGCTACCATTATCAGTGTTGCTGTGTACATCGGTAATATTCGCAGATTCACATGAGATGAAGGCAGCCGATGACATGATGAAAGAGGCAGGCGAAACAACCACAACTGCGATTAAAAATGTTGCCACAACTGCAAGCAAGGATGGAGATGCGGGGTCGGCGTTACCCAATGCTAAAGCAGGCGAATGCTATGCAAAAGTCATCATTCCAGCCGAGTACAAAACCGAATCTCAGACCGTAACGGTGAAAGAGGCATCTTCAAGGATCGAAATCATTCCAGCTAAATATGAATGGGTGGAAGAAAAGGTTTTAGTGAAAGAAGGTTCTAAAAAATTAATTCCTGTTCCAGCTACGTATACTACAGTAAGTGAAAAGATCTTAGTGACTCCTGCGGAAAAAATTTGGACTAAGGGCACCTCTAAAAACGCAGGGCGTGCCAACCCATCTATCTTAGCGGGTGCTGTGACTAATGGTTTGAACTTAGCTGATGCAAAAATTGGCAATTGTTATGCGGAATATTATATCCCTGCTCAATATAAGACAGAAACTCAACAAGTTCTAAAGTCCGAAGCTTCACAAAAGATAGAAATTATTCCAGCCAAATATGAAATGAAGGAAGAAAAAGTTTTAGTCAAAGAAGCATCCTCGAAACTAATCGAAGTTCCTGCTGTTTATGAAACCGTTACAGAACAGGTGCTGGTTAAACCTGCTACAACAGAATGGAAAAAAGGACGTGGACCTGTTGAAAGGCTAGATAATAGTACAGGTGAAATTATGTGTTTGGTCGAAGTACCAGCTGTGTATAAAACCGTAAGCAAAAGAGTGCTAAAAACACCTGCTAATACTAAGAAGGTTGAAATTCCAGCAGAATACAAAATAGAAAAAGTACGTAAATTAGTCACACCTGCGCAAGAGAAGAAAAAAGAGATTCCTGCAACGTACGAAACCGTTACCAAACGAATTAAAACAGCAGATGAAAAAGTAATGTGGGCTGTACGTGGAAGTAATATTGATGGTAAAGCTACTGGTGCAACATTATGTCTGAAAGAAATACCTGCGGTATATAAGACTGTAGAACAAAAGAAAGTCAAAACACCAGCGATTTCAAAAATTGTAGAGATACCTGCTGAGTATAAAGTCATTAAAAAGCGCAAGTTGGTGACTCCAGCGACTGAGAAGAAGATTGAAATCCCTGCAAAAACACAAATGGTTTCTAAGAAAGTAAAAGTAAAAGATGAAACTCAGCAGTGGCAACCAGTGCTTTGTGAAACTAATATGAGCACTAATTTAATTACCGATATCCAACGAGCACTCAAGAATGCTGGGCATAATCCCGGTCCTATTGATGGTAAAATTGGAAATCAAACCATGGTAGCGGTTGATTCCTATCAAAGGGCAAATGGATTACCTAGGGGTGGATTAACTTTACGTACCATAGAAAAATTAGGAATAAAAATTTAATTAGTTGATGCGTCAATTGACAAAAGCCCCTTAATTCGTTGAGGGGCTTTTTTTATTCTGATGCTTAAACTCTATATGTGCCTGAATAAACATGTTTGAAGCGATTGACTCACCTTATCTGGTCCCTAGTGATGGAAGATTCACGGTAGATTCATCATCTGCTAAGCCACCAGAATCAATTAAAAGCACAAAAAATTACAAAAAGAAGCTAAATGAAATTATTGAAGAATTACGTGATTTGCAACGAATTTTATATGCCCACGATCGACATGCCATCCTTTTAATATTCCAGGCTATGGATGCCGCTGGGAAAGACTCCACCATTCGCGCTGTGATGACAGGGATAAATCCTGCTGGATGCCAAGTTTATTCATTTAAAAAACCATCTGATAGTGAACTTGACCATGATTTTCTGTGGCGTACAAACAAATGTTTGCCGGAAAGAGGACGTATTGGAATTTTCAATCGAAGTTATTATGAGGAGGTGTTAGTTGTTCGAGTTCATCCTGAAATACTCAATTTTCAAAATTTGCCTGATGCTGTCAATTTAAAAACTGTTTGGCAAGAACGTTATGAGTCTATTTGTGATGTTGAAAAACACTTAGCTAGAAATGGTACTGTAATCTTAAAGTTTTGGTTGAATGTCTCGAAAGAAGAGCAAAAAAGGCGCTTCTTAAGTAGAATTGATGAACAAGAGAAGCATTGGAAGTGGTCTGCGGGTGATTTAGATGAACGTGAGCACTGGGGTGATTATATGCAGGCTTACGAAGAGGCTCTCAATGCAACTTCTAAATCATATGCCCCATGGTATGTAATCCCTGCAGATGATAAGCCCTTTATGCGTTATTGTGTCGCTGAAATCATCAAGAAATCTTTACAAAATCTTGATTTGAAATATCCAACATTAAATCAAAAAGAGCGTGATAATCTCTCACAAGCACGAGAACAATTAATAGCAGATTAGTTCTAGTTTTAGCCAGGTGGCCAACTAAAGCTGCGGCCAGCTAGAAGGTGGATGTGGAGATGAAATACAGATTGGCCAGCGGCGGCGCCATTATTGATTATTAAACGATATGCATCACCAACTCCTAAATCACTAGCAATATCTTTTGCTTTTAATAATAAGTGGCCAAGTAATGCTTGATCTTCCTTATTGGTATCAGCCAGCTTAGTAATTGGTTTTTTAGGAATGACGAGAATATGTGTAGGTGCTTGTGGATTTACATCGTTAAATGCAAGACATAAATCATCTTCAAAAATAATTTTCGCAGGAATTTCCCTGTTGATAATTTTAGTGAAAATACTATCGCTCATTATCTAAAATATATATAAAAATTAATTGAGTCATTGTTGTATGTATCATGTGCTAACAATTGAAAGCAATCTATTTTGCAGCCATTCTAGACGAGTTATTTGACGCTTTTCATTATTTTCAATGGTTTCATGAGTTATTTTTCCATCTGAAGCAAGTATTTCTTGAGCAGATCCCTCTATAGCACATGACCAATTTTTACGACTAAGTACTGAACAATTTTTATATAGTATTACATCAGGTTGATCTTTAACTGCGCGGCTAACTGTATTATTTTCTTTATCTACTATATATGTGAGCACTGGATCATCTATCCATTTTCCTTTGCAGTACGTATTGTCAAGAATCATGTTGGTGCATGTCTGATTATAAACCTGTAGTTCCTTAGAGATAGGATTAATATCCATGACCCACATGGCGCATGCAATGATAGCTAACATGAAGATAGCAAGTATAAAGTCGCTGAAGCTCACTAGAAATATTTATCTATACTTGTGTTAAAAGTATAGCGAGAGCCTTAGGCTAAAAAAAGATGATACTTCTTTATTTAGAGCATTCATTTATCTAATGACATGCTTTTAAGTTCTTATTTTACTCTATGATTTATCTTATTTATCGTTAGAGATTGATGGGTAACGAGCGATCTATAGAACTCCACCTAAGTCAATACGAAGCGCAAATCCAATGGCGTCTGCATCTACATCACCCACTGCCGGCACATAATAGGCTTTAAGTGTAGTTCGTCCCTTCTTAAAAAAGGCAGAAGGCACCGCAGCTAAGCGTGGAGAAAAGCCACTGTCATAACCGGTAACAACACCCCCGAGAATGCCAAGTCCAAACCAGTCTACAAAAAATGTGCGTTCATGACCTACACCCCAATAGGTACTGAATTTATCGATACTATTTTCAAAAAAACCACCAGCAATGTAAAAATTCTCAAAGTGATATTCAAGCCCTAGACCAGGATTAAATTCATTAAAATCATCGTCTTTATCTTCATTTGGATGATATGAGGCGAGATTTACTTGTAAAAATAAGCGCCCATCCTCAAGTATTGACTCGTTTTCTACCGCATAGATGTCGTCGAAGTTTTCTTTATCATGCTCATCTGGCACTACATAGACATCTTCAGATTTTGCCGTTTTAAGCTCTTCAGCGAAGGTAGAATTAATAAATAGACCAAATACAATCCCAACCAAAATTAAATATCTAAGAATTGTAGCTTTATGCTGCATTTCCATATGCTCCCACTTGAGTTGAGCACGCAAGGCGTGATTAAAACAATAATTTGTAAAGAGTTTTTTTCGCAGAGTATTGGGACACAAAACCCACTTAGAGTGGTGGGATAACCGATAAAGACGTCCAAATCAGCCGATAAAATGCGCCATATATATGGATTTTTTTCTGGATACACAGAGCCTTTGCAGTTCTAAATCTCATAGAAATGGAGACTAAGGAACTATGAATTTACCGGCCATTTGCTAGGTAATCTCAGCAGTGCCTTCGAAATAGATGCATAGTATGCCAACGACCATTGCAATCATTGCATGTGCTATATGCTGAAATACTAAATAAAACAATCCGATTATCACCAAAGAAGCCCCAACAAAGTAGAGAGGAAGGCCAGGAACTAGGTCGGTAGTTCGTTTGTTTACAGCAGAAATAATTAACTTGACACCAGTAACAAGCAGACTTAGGAAAAAAACCAACCATAGCAAATGAAACACTACAAGAATTTTCATAAATGAATAGCCACTATCGACTACAGACGAATATAAACCTGGAATGATTTTGCTTAACCAGTATAGACCTATCACAGTTGCACTAATGCAAATGATACCAATGAGCATCGTGATACCACTGAAAAGTCCGCTAGCCTTAGCTTTCGAATCATGTTTTGACATAGCTGGTTATTCTGATTTTTATTTACAGAAGTACGCATTTTAAACGCAAATATCAAACAATAAACAATCGAAATTGATAGTTAAATAATCAATGGTTCTTTATCGGCCTTAGCCCGAATCCAATTCAAAGAATTCAGCACTTTAGGCATAGAAACTAACTTTCTTTCAATTTTATATTTACCAGGAAAATTCATCAGAAATAAACCGATTAATATAGTGAGTATTCCTTGACCTGGCAGTACCAACATCATTACTCCTAAGCAGATTAACCCAAAGCCAAATAGATTTTTGATTCCGGCAAACAACTGTGCCGACAAGGGGTGTTTGCTTTTTGAGCTGACTGTACTTCTACGTTTTTCGTGAAAATAATCTGCAGGTATTTTTGTTACTAACCATGGAATGATGGCTAAACTCACAAAAAATAATGTTAAAGAACCCCAGGCTAGAGCAATAAATAATTGTTTGAATTGATATAAAAATTCCAGCATAGCGAGAGCACAAAAAGGCACATTCTACCTGCTCTCTAACTGCGCTAGATAGTAATAATTAAAATACTCTTAACTTACGTATGTATAGATTGATGACAGCTAAAATTTCTTTCGCTGACATAGCTTTGAAAGGTGTAGAGTCAGAACTTTTCAAAATTGTAACTAAATTTTCAGAAGTATGACTGACAAGGTATTGCTTGAGCTCTATTAGTGTAGGTGAAGTTCCAGTCTCGTTTTTGTAATTGGATATAAATATGGGCTCAGCGATTGTGATAAGATTGTTAGTGTCTAATGTGACTTGAGCTGATGACATACACGCTCCTATCAATAGTCTAGATGGATACAGTAATATTTTATCCTACAGACTGACGAATTGTACCACCGCTTATTCGTATAATTTAATCCAATTAGCCGAAAAAAATTGAAGTTATTATGTTTAAATATTGTGAATTAATCTATTTGTTGTCAGGTTTATTTCTTATATGGCAACTACAATCATGCGGCACGACAAGGTGGTATTCTATTGAACAAGATCCTGCTACACCATTTGCATATATTCAAGATGGTGTATTTGTTAGCGGTGATTATGTGCGTAGAGCTTCTGTTACTGAAATCGATGGTAATACTGTAGGAAAATCGGCCAGTAATAAACTAGAAATAAGTATTGGTACGCACCAAGTAAAGATTTATTGCGATGAGGCTAGAGGAAGCTTTGATTCCAGTGAATTGTCAGGCCAAGCTAAGGTCCTAAAATTTGATGCAAAAACACAGAGAAATTATAAAGCGATCTGCCTACCATTCACTCACTGGTGGATAGAAGACTTAGAAAATGGAAAAATTGTAGCAGGTCAACAACCGGCTAATTAAATTAAGCATCTAATTATAATGAAGTATTCATTGCAAGCGAAGGTCGATTCGTATTTGCAATACGTTCAATCAATTCTTCTAAGGAAGTTTCCGCAATTTCGTATGTGAAAGCAATTCTAAATGTTTTGAGAATACTCATACCCTCAATTCTTACATCGACAATTTTAGCCGAGTCTTCTGTTGATTTAAATACGTAAGCAATTTGTAATGGCTTAGAGCCGTTTCTAAGATCTAATTCTGTGTTAACCGTTTGATAAGTCTTTTTTTCTATATTCTTTTCTGGCAAAACCGTGATCTCTGCGTTTGAGTATTCCACCATGTGTTTAGCATAAGTGCGAATCAGCATTTGCTTAAATTCGTGGGTAAATTTTGTGCGTTGATCTTCACTGGCGGTTTTCCAATGCTTTGCGAGGATGTATTTACTCATCTTTTCTAAATCACAAATAGGCAGAATGATCTCATCTACCAAATCATTTAATTTATTCGGATTTTTACGTATTGCATCTTCATCGTTCTTAAGTACGTCAAGTACTTGTGCAGCTGTTTCTTGAACAATTTGATGTGGGGTCCTATGTTCTGCGTTGCTTAGCAGTGGCATAAGGCTCAATAACAGAATTAGCAGAAGTTTTTTATTCAAAATTGTTCTCCCTAACAAAAATGAATTCATAAATCAGCGAATCACTGATTGTTACTCACTCTTTATTAATATGAAGTGAGAAGATGATAAAAGGTCGAATTTGAGGGGTAAAAGAAAAGAGACCTTAAGTAAGCTAGGGTAGGATTAAACTTAACAATACTTACTGGCTGCAGGTCCTGGGACAAGAAATTGCTTAGTCAATTTGAAGAGTAAACCATATCTTCTAAGTCTTTAAGGCTAATTTCAGATTTTCCCATAACAATAAGTAACTGTAAGAAAAGCTGCGCACCAAAATTACCACGATTGATCTTTACTCTTAATTTTCCGAAGATTGAGTTGTACCAACTTCCTTTAGCTTTTTGCTGAGGTCTGCATAGGTCATACCTGAAGCAGCCATTTGCGCCTTAATTAGACAAGAAACGCCGATAGCCCACTTCGGGTCATGTGCATAAGCAGGCTGTGCTTTGATAGCGGTTTCCGTACGTATTAGGTTAATTTCTGTGCTATCTATATTCTCAATCATCGGCTGGTGCCAATACAAAAAAAGTTCCTGGAGAAAACATTTTCCCAACTCTAAACAAGCGTGGCGAAGAATTAATTGGTCGTACATTTACAGTAGATAAACCAATTGTAAATAACTACGAGAAGGTTCACGTTGATGACACCATGTGGAAAATAAATGGTTCTGATGTTGTAGTAGGTCAGAAAATGAAATTGGTTTCATTAGATGGAATGGTGTTAATGGTTGAGCACATATTAGGTACTAACTAGCTAACCGTTGTTTGAACAAGGTTTCAAATGAAAATGAACATTCAAAATAAATTTAGCTTTTTAAAAAGTCGTTGTAATCTCACAACAAGTCATAAAGTTATCACTTGATGTAGAAATATTCTAAAATTTCGAAATAAATTACATTTCATCCCTCAGTGCTAATGCATTGATTCTAGTTAAGTTTTTACGACTCCAATTTTCTTTATACCGTTAGTAGGTAAAAAGTGCCCATTTGTCGCGGTTCATAATTCATTGCAGTTTTTTACGTTCAGTATTCGTACCTGGAGTTTGGAACAATGAAACGGCAATCTTGCCACACATAGTTTGAAAATGGATTGATTACTGTGTGTCCTCAGAGAGGGTCGTAGATATCAAATAGTGATTCGAAATGATTAATCGTTTTGGCTTCATTATTTAGATAACTACCTGTCACTTTTCGTTTCGTTTTTTCTTATTCCACACACAGTCCGGGAAGCGGCTGTCGATAAGCCTTCGCAGTTACATGCGATATGAACTTGATCGATATGAAAGATTAAATACGAGAGGTGCAACAATGCATTTAAGTCGAAAAAAATTATTTAACGCATTCAGTGCGTTTATCTTTTTAGTAGGGATTGCAAGCGTATCGGTTTCTTTTGCAGGACCACGTGAGCAAGCTAAACGAATGCATGACCGGCTTGCCGGTGTGCCTCCTACAGAAGCTGTATTAACCTCCATGACGAATAAAATTCAAGGTGGAGATGTTATAGGCGCAGCAATGGAAGCAATGGATAACCCAGCTTTCATTAACACTACTATAAAAGATTGGGCAACACCTTGGACCAATAGAGACCAGTCGGTGTATCGAGATCTTAACGATTCAACCGCTACAGTAATGGGATTCGTCCGAGATGATATTCCTTTTGACCAAATTTTATCTGCAGACACGGTGTATGTCGGTTCGGCAGTAGCTACAGATGTAGCATATACCTCTGATAACAATGATCACTACGTAGATTTACAGAACAGACGTAGAGATTTAAGTGATCCTGCAATGCTTGTTCCTATGAATCAGTCTGCTCTGACTGGCCTTGGAACCGCTCAAACCGCAGGCATTATGACCACACGAGGCTTTGCGGAAGCATATTTAATTGCGGGAACCAATCGCGCAGCGGTGCGCTTCGCAGGTCTAAACTTTATGTGTATGGATGTGGAAGCTTTTCGCGATAAATCTGCATGGCCAGATCGTGTTCGCCAAGATGTTGATCGTTCTCCCGGTGGAGATAGTAAAATCTTTATGAATGATTGTCTTACTTGTCATGCTGGCCTAGACGGCTTGGCAGGCGCATTTGCTTATTACGATTTTGACGAAGAGTTGTTACAGCTCGTTTACACAGACGGAGTTGTACAACCTAAGTATCTACGCGACGCTCAAGTATTTCGAACCGGTTTTGAAACCAAGGGTGACTCTTGGGTGAATTATTGGCGAGCTGGCCCGAATAGCTGGGTTGGCTGGAACGGACCTGGTTCCGGTTTAGGGGCGAAGAGCTTGGGCATGGAGATCGCACAAAATCGCCAATTCTCTGAATGCCAAGTTAAAAAAGCTTTCGAAAAAGTTTGTCATCGCAGTCCCAATGGACCTGCTGATGTACAAGCTGTGCAAAACATTGCCAATAGCTTTGAAGCGAATAACCGCAGCATGAAGCGAGTCTTTGCTGAGACGGCTGCTTATTGCATGGGTAACTAGAAATGTTACGCCACAAATTAGGTATGCCATTTAGGAGAAATGTTATGAGTCAGAATAATTTCTTATACCAACGTAGCAGCGATGAAGCGCCAAAACTGCGCAACCATGCACTACATTGGATTTGCATGATGATGCTAGCGCTTACTTTGACCGCCTGCGGCGGCGGAGGAAGCAGCGGCGGTGGTACAGTTGCAGGTCCCGCAGCACCAAATGGAGGACCAATAATCCCGGCAGATCCAGGTGACCCAATGCCTGATCCAGTGGATCCAAATAATCCCAACACACCTCCCCCTGTGGATGAGCAAGCACTTTTTGCTGCAACTCTTCATCCAGTGATAACGGATCCGAATTATACGTGTGTACTTTGTCACAATGGAACGAATCAACTAGCGATTCCATTTGCAGTTGCGGATGTTGCGAATTCCTATGCAGTTGTATCGGGTCAACAGCTAGCACTTCTAGCGAATCCAGCAGCTTCAAGCCTGCATCAGCGGCCACTAACGAATCATAACTGTGGAGCATTGTGTCCCACAATTGCTGCCGACGTTCTTCAAGCAATTCAAAGCTGGGCTGCACAATCTGCTGCAGGCAACCCACCGCCTCCAGGTGGTGCTGTAGTAGCAAGTGCAACCACAAACTTCTCACAAGTTGTAGAAGGTAGCATTCCACGTGCAGATGCAAACGTTATTACGATGTTTAGATTTGATGAGGGTGCAGGTAGCACTACTACTGTCGGGACAAGTAACGTTGGTGCAGGTATCACGCTAAACCTCGCAGCAGGCACTGAGTTGCTTGCCGAAGGTGGTCTTAGAAATGTTACCGGTAAAGCCCAAGCATCCTTAGCGGATAGTCAAAAGCTATTTAACTTACTTTCCGCTGCAAACCAGTTCAGTGTTGAGGCCTGGGTGAATCCAGCAAATGCAGATCAAACTGGACCCGCTCGAATCGTTTCATATTCAATCGATACGGGCCGACGTAACTTCACACTGGGCCAACGTACAGTGCAGTACATTTCACGTGTACAAACTTTACAAACTGGTCCTAACGGAAGTAACCCAGAATTACGTGCTGATGATCCACCAGTTGTGGCTGACGGCTTGGCACATATTGTGATGACGTATGACAACATGGCGGGTGGCCGTAAAATTTATGTCAATGGTGTATTGGCCGCAGAAGAAACTATTCAAGGCGATATGCTGAATTGGCAGGACGATAACATCTTCGTCTTAGGTAATGAGGTTACTAATAATCGCTTATGGGCAGGTGACATTAAAATGGTTGCCATCCATAACAAAGCACTCAATGGTGCTGAAATTGCTCAAAACTTTGAAGCAGGTGCTGGTGCGATCACATCACTACGATTTGATGTCGCCAACATCTTAGGTGCACCAGGGTACATTGAGATGCAAGCTTCTGTACTTGACCCATTTGCATACGTATTTGCTCGACCCATGCTAGTAAGTGATGCCACGGGTGTCGCTGTGAAGAATATGCGTGTTGCGGTAAATAATAATGTACCAGTCGCAATGCAAGTATTTAGACGCCTTGACACCATGGTGATGCAATCTGGACAAGAGATATCACCTTTAGGTGCAGTAATCCCTTCTGATCTAGGCATGGAATTAGATCAATTCCATCTCGAGTTTGAAGTGCTCGGCGCACAGACCGGTCTGGCAGAAACGATTGGAGGACCCGTGCCACCAACACCGCCTGTAGACGTAGAAGAGCCAGATGTGGGTGTGCGTACTTTTTCACAAGTGCACGACACCATGGCGGCACTTACGGGAATCAGTCAAGGTGATGCTGACGTTCGTGATCGTTACAACGAACTCAGAGATTCGTTGCCACCAACTTCTAATGTATTAGGCTTTGCTGGTGCAAACCAGATTGCGATTCAACGTCTTGCAACGACATATTGTGGTGAAATCACTGGTAACAATAATCGCTGCGAAAACTTCTTCAACATTGGTAACTGCTTGGTTGCTAACGCAGCTGCGAAAGATGCAATTGCAGGAACCGTATATGACAAGATCATAGGTAATAACTTGGCAAATCAGCCTGATCGTACAGCCTCCATAGCAGAGTTCGTTTCAGTAATGAATGACTTGAATTGTGCAAATGGCTGTAATGACGCTGCAGGGCGCCAAGTTTTACAAGCTGTATGTGCTGCTGCCTTGGCAAGTAGTGCAATGACAATCTACTAATTGACTAGTGAGGTAACAACAATGGCGAAATACAGAGAGCAACATCGACGAGCGCAAGAGGCACATCGCCGACTAGAGCAGCGCATCGAAGAATCATGCCGACGTACCGGTCATGGTAAACCCGTTACCCGCAGGGAGTTCTTAGGACGAGGACTCATTGCCGGCACTAGTACAGTTTTTCTACCAAGCTTAGCAGCGGTGGTTTCCAGAGAAGCCAAGGCTTGCGAGATTAGTGCAGATAACGGTCTCCTCGGTGCAGGAAAGGTTCCATATATTGGAATTGATATGGGAGGAGGTGCCAATATCGCAGGTTCAAACGTGATGGTAGGAAGTACAGGCCAAGAGGCCTTCTTGCCAAATGATGCCTACGAATCACTTGGTTTACCTTCAGCAATCAGCCCTGCAACGGTAGGTGTAAATCGAGATTTTGGCATAGCCATGCATCCAAACAGCGCCTTGTTACGAGGCATGCTGGATAAAACCAGTGCTGGAACCCGTGCCAATGTGAATGCTGTAATAGCTCCGGCACGTTCGGAGAACGATACCGGTAACAACCCACACAATCCTATCTATGGAATCGCGAAAGCCGGAGCCAATGGTGAATTTGTGGCAACCATTGGAACACGTAATTCGGACACCGGTGGGCGTTCAACCGCACCCGAATATATGATTGATGCTTCGCTTAGCCCAGTTCGAGTCAGTAATCGTAGCCAAGCCATTAGTCTTAGTGGTGGTGAAAGTGATGGATTCCCTGGCGGTCGTGTGGCAGCTGCAACTAAGATACTGAGTCAGTTGAAACTGGGAGTGATCAACGAAGCACAAGCGACTGAAGAGCTGATTCAATGTGGGTACGATCAAACTGAAGCCACCTTAAATTCTCCGATCTTGCCGTCAGATTTAGATCCCGAGGCAGATGCAATTCTTACCAACATCTTCCCGAATGGTGAAATAAGCAATGATGGTGATTTCCGTAAAGCTGCAGCAACGATGAAAGTTGTAGTTAATGGCTTTGGTGGCTTAGGTACCATGGAGTTTGGCGGTCGTGATTATCACCAAGATCCACGACCAGAAACTGATGGAAAAGACTTTAAGATTGGTCAAGTGATAGGTGCATCTCTTGAGTATGCACGCTTGAGAAACCAACCTTTGATGATTTATCTCTTCAGTGACGGTGCTGTAGTAGCGGATCGTAATAATCCAGAAGATGATGGTAACGGAACCACGAAATTCCGTTGGCGGTCGGATAATTCTCAACGGGCAGCCAGTGTTATTTTTGTTTATAGCCCAGCGATCGCATCTGCAGGTCTGATGAGAAATGGCAATGCCTCGCAACAGATGGGTATGGTTAGAAATGACGGTACCATTGATACGGGTTCCACACCATTTGCTAATAGTGTTACCACACTTGCCGAATGGGTGGTGTTGAACTACTTGGCGCTGCATGGTGAACAAGGTAACTTTGGAGCGGTGTTAGGTAACCCAACATTGGGTGTGGGTCCTGCCGCTGATCCATATATTGCCTTTAATCAAATTGTATAATTATCAATAACATATAATAAACTTTTAGAAACGGGGTGATTTTTTATCACCCCGTTTTTTTATAACTGGTGGTTTTTACACGATAAGATTCGTGACATCGTTTGTACTACCCAGGACAATACTTATCTTAAATTTGTAACCATACTCAACCTAATTTGAGCGCGTCACCCGCTTCCCAAACCGTTGAAATGATACACCAGAATGCAACATTGTCTGCATTGCTGCAGTTATTGATATGTCCTTCTTGTAACCATCCCGAAGCAAAGCTCTCAATAAACAAGCAATCTCTAGTGTGTGAACGGTGCAACCTAGAGTTTCCTATTTTCGAAAGTGGCAGCGCGAGTATACCTTGGCTTTTTTCGGATCCCAATCAGACTGTATTGGAGTGGAAAGCGCGCCTAAATGGATTTTTACACATCAACACAATAGAGCAACAACGTTTAAAGGACGCTTTACAAGACAAACGTCTGAGTAAAACAGGTCAAAAACGCATACACAAACTACTACAAGCAAAACAATCTCAACCAACCCAAGTGCTGCAATTGATCTCTCCCTTGGGCTTTGACAATAAAAACTTCGATTCTGTGAGTGATCCAATAAGTGCATTACATGCAAAAGTGCCAAAAGTTCAGGGATTGGCGAGTTATTACGATAATATTTTTCGAGACTGGGCCTGGAACAATGGTGAAAATGAACAATTACTCGAGGCAGCAGAAAGTGTGTTGGTTAATCATAAAAATTTTGGGAAGACGTTGACCATTGGAGCTGGGGCAGGGCGGCTTTCTTATGACATTCATCAAAAATACGCGCCTGAGCTCTCTATACTAATAGATATTAACCCTTTGCTACTATTTGCAAGCAGTAGAATTGTTCAAGGTGAGTGTATTTCTTTGTATGAGTTTCCTATAGCACCACTTAACAAACATTGTTTTACTAATTTGCAGAATTGCCAAGCACCATCACCGGTTAACGAAAACTTTTTATTTATGTTTGCCGATGGAATGAATCCACCATTTAAAGCACGTAGTTTTGATACTGTGCTAACCCCTTGGTTGATTGATGTTGTTCCGCAAAATCTTCGAGACTTTATACCGCGTCTCAATCAACTATTGAAAAAAGGAGGGGTTTGGATTAATACTGGTTCTTTGGCTTTTTTTCATAAAGATCAAACATGGTGTTACAGCGAAGAGGAGGTCCTTGAATTACTCGAAAAGAATGGCTTTGAAGTTGCTGCATCGAATCGAATGACGATTCAATACTTAGATTCACCGATAAGTGCCCATGGGCGAACAGAAAAAGTATTTAATTTCAGTGTTAAAAAAGTCAAAGACGTAGCTGTGCCACAAAAATACGAATATCTTCCTGCGTGGATACTTGATACGAATAAAGCTATCCCAAAGCACAGTGGGCATGACATTGAATCCTCAAAACATCTACTTCAAGCACAAGTACTTGGAGCAATAGACGGGAATAGGAGTATTGAACAAATCGGTGAGCTAGTTGCCAAACAATATAATTTACAAGTAGAAGACGCTATTAATGCGGTAAGACGCATTATGATTGACTTGTATGAAGGCATGACGACTTAATAATCAACTTATATAATAAATATTAAATTTCATAACCAGGACTAATCATGAAAATAATTCTTGCTTTGACTTTGCTTTTTCTTAGCTTTACAACACTTGCTGATTCTTATGATGATAAGTTAACAGAGCTATTTTCAATTACAGGTATTAAAACTAGTTACAGCAATATACATAGTTATGTTTTACAACAAATACAAGCGGGTTTTTATCAAGCTGCAAATAAAAGTATTGATGTAAAGAATTTTAGTGAGGAGCAGAAAAAACAAGTCACCACAATTATAGATAAAAGATTCGAACAAATAGTAAAAGATTATGAATCGCTAATTCGAACAGAACTTCCATATGAAAAGGCTGAAAAAGATATCTATATACCCCTATTCAAAGAAGTCTATTCTGAAGATGAAATACAACAGTTACTTGATTTTTACGAATCACCTGTAGGCAAGAAAACATTAGAAACAACAACGACTATTTTGGATAAGGCATCTGAAAAAACATCAGAACAACTCAAGCCAAAAATTAGAGAATTTATGGATTCAAGAATTGATGACAGTATTGATCTTGTGAATAAAGAAATGGTAGATAAAGGTCTTAAATAGGTGTTCTAAGAGTATCTATCAAATTTGGGGCAGCTGAGAAGATTAACCAGTCACAACCTAAACTGTAGAAGAAGGCCATAGGAGCTATTTTTTTGTCTGTTTTATGCGGTGGCCTGTGTTGCTAAATTTTTAATTTTGAAAATTGACCTTCTCAGTAAAATAGTGAGACTTTTAAATTTTATCCATATAAAAATATATGAAGTAAATTCTTATGTCATAATCAAAATCATTCCAGAATGATATTTTGGTTTTCTAGTGGCAGATTTGCATCTTGATATATATAATTATTGTTTGTCTGGTTTATCTGAAACGTCAAATAGTCTTCACATCAATCCCAAACTAATTGGTTAGCCATGAGCGAAAACTCTAAAGAAATTGAAAGCCTCGATGAGAAAGATACAAATATCTTAAATAAACAGGGTTGGCATTTAGTAAATCTATATAGATCACGCGAGGGTGGGGATGCATCTACCGCTTATAACAAAGCTCTAGAGAAGGCATTAAAGCATGAACGTCAAGTTGGCATTCGCCGAGTTGTTAAAGAAGGTGTGACGTATTACGAAGTTTGGGAGCATTGGTAAATTGGTAATTGGAATGTCTCTTAATCTCATAAAAAAGAAGTGCCGCTTGATGCGGCATTTTTATTTGGTGGAGGCGGCGGGAATCGAACCCGCGTCCGCGAATCCTCTGCCGTTGGTACTACATGCTTAGTATCGTCTTTGTTTTAACCCTTACAACCCGACGTACAGGGGCAGTAAGTAGCGAGCCTGAAAAAGTTTTAATGGATCCACCTTAGGCAAGTTTCACCACGAGCTTACTAAGGTTACGCCCGAGTTAGAACCGTAAGCTGAACTAGTCGGACGGCATTAGACTGGTTTTTAAGCAGCTAAAGCGTAGTTGTCATCGTTTGCAACTATATGTTTGCAGCGTAGTTAACGAGGTAAGCTACATCCTCGGCATGCACCTCAAGTTTCGTAATCCACGTCGAAACCGAGTCGCCCCCTTAGGAACATAATATAACTGTATAATTATACTACATTTTTACATAAAACATCAGTGGATAACTAATACAATTATTTAAATGATTAGACCATGTGTTTTCGTTATGATTCCCGCTTTTATTAAACCTAAATCAAGGCGTGTCGTTTAAATGCTAATCATTGAGGGAGGCAATGCGTTATCTAACTTTAGAATCCAGAATCTTCAACGCCAGCTGCAAGGCATCTCTCCAAAAATAGAAAGCTTCGCTGCCAAGTTTTATCACTTTATTCATACCAAACAAGAGCTAAGTGAGGAACAACAAAAAAGACTCGAAGCCTTACTCACTTACGTTCCAACGTCTTCCGACATAAAAGGAGATCTTTTAATTTTGATCACTCCACGTTTGGGTACGATCTCTCCATGGTCATCCAAAGCTACCGATATCGCCCACAACTGCGGTCTACAAAATATAGAACGTATTGAACGCGGGACGTTGTACCAGCTTTCATTGACCGAGGAACTTAATGAACAAGAAAAATATGATATTGCTGATTTATTACATGATCGAATGACAGAGTCAGTATGCTTTGCATTAGACGATGCAAAATCATTATTCATAGAAGAATCGAGACGTGAACTTGTATCTGTAGACTTCAACGAGAATCCTAAACAGGCACTGATTCGTACAAATCGAGAAATGGGACTGGCGTTAGCAGAAGATGAAATCGATTATTTAATCAAAAATTACCAAAAGCTAAGTCGTGCACCAACGGATGTTGAATTGATGATGTTTGCTCAAGCGAATTCCGAACATTGTAGACACAAAATTTTTAACGCTTCTTGGATTATCAATAATAAGCAGCAAGCGCATAGCTTATTTGGAATGATTCGAAATACCTCTAAACACTCTCCAATAAATATCCTATCTGCATATAGCGACAATGCCGCTGTGATTCACGGCCATGCAGCAACACGATTTCTAGCAAATCATAAAAATAAACGCTATGAATATGTAACAGAAGATGTGCATATCCTTATGAAGGTTGAAACTCACAATCATCCAACGGCCATTTCACCTTTTCCAGGTGCAGCAACGGGTTCTGGTGGAGAAATCAGAGATGAAGGTGCTGTTGGAAGAGGTGGACGCCCTAAAGCAGGTTTATGCGGATTTTCGGTATCAAATCTTCGTTTACCGGGTAGGCTACAACCTTGGGAAATAGATTATGGAAAACCTGATCGTATCGTTACTCCTTTAGAAATTATGATCGAGGGGCCGATTGGTGCAGCTTCGTTTAATAATGAATTCGGACGACCCAACATTCTGGGTTACTTTCGAACCTTAGAAATTGATACATCTGAAACTGATGATGATCCACATGTACGTGGCTACCATAAACCAATTATGCTTGCAGGTGGGTTAGGAAATGTCCGTGAACCACATATTCTTAAGCATAAATTTCCACAAGGTACACCTATAGTTGTATTAGGTGGGCCTGCCATGTTAATCGGTTTAGGTGGCGGTGCAGCTTCTTCGATGGCAAGTGGTAAGAGTTCTGAAGGTCTCGATTATGCTTCGGTTCAACGCAGCAATGCCGAAATGCAACGCCGCTGCCAAGAAGTTATCGAGCAGTGCGTTACATATGGTAAAGATAATCCAATTTTATCGATTCATGATGTAGGCGCAGGAGGGTTGTCTAATGCAATTCCTGAACTGATTCATGATGCAGATCAAGGTGGGCTATTTGAGTTACGTAACATCCCTAATGATGAAATAGGAATGTCGCCAAGAGAAATCTGGTGTAATGAAGCACAAGAGCGATATGTGTTAGCGATTGACAAACAAAAACTAGAAATTTTTGCAGAAATTTGTCAGCGAGAACGTTGTCCTTACGCAGTGTTAGGTCAGAGCACATCAGAACAGCAACTATTACTTACAGATCAATATTTCAACAGCACACCTATCGATTTACCTATGGAAATGCTGCTGGGTAAAACGCCTAAAATGATGCGTAATGTTTCTACTGTTACCAAACGGACAGTAAGATTTTCTACAGATCAAATATCAATTGAAGATGCCGTAGAAAGAGTACTACAGCTTCCAACTGTTGCGGCAAAAAACTTTTTAATCACCATAGGCGATCGGACGGTTACAGGCTTAGTGGCAAGAGACCCTTTAGTTGGACCTTGGCAAGTCGCAGTTTCTGATGTTGCGGTAACCTGTTGTGATTATCGAAGTTATGCCGGTGAGGCCATGGCCATAGGAGAACGCACACCTGTTGCCTTACTTTCCGGGCCTGCATCGGGACGCATGGCAATTGGTGAGGCTATAACGAACATATTAGCAGCAGATGTAAAGCAACTTTCGGATATTAAATTATCGGCAAATTGGATGGCAGCTGCAGGCCATCCTGGTGAAGATGCCGAGTTATATGTAACCGTTTATGCTGTGGCACAAGAACTTTGCCCTAAGTTAAATATTGCCATCCCTGTAGGTAAAGATTCATTATCGATGAAAAGCGTTTGGCAAGAGGGCATAAATGAAAAATCTGTTACTGCACCTTTGTCATTAATTATTTCTGCATTTGCACCCGTAAATGATGTTCGTAAAACATTAACTCCTGTAATTGATAAAGGAATAGAAGATACACAACTACTTTTAATCGATTTAGGTAATAAGAAAAATCGCTTAGGTGGCTCAGCTTTATGTCAGGTGTATTCACAGTTGGGTGATGAACCCGCTGACCTAGATCGCGCAACAGGCTTAATTAATTTTTTCAATGCAATTACCGCACTGAAACAAACAGGTTTAATACATGCTTATCATGATCGATCCGATGGAGGTCTATTCGCAACGCTCTGTGAAATGAGTTTTGCTAGCCACACAGGATTGGACATAGCTTTAGATGAGATAGGGCCCGATCCGATTGCTAGTTTATTTGCTGAAGAACTCGGAGCTGTAATCCAAGTTTCAGACAATGAAATTCGGCAGGTTCTAGCAATTCTTGTCGAACATGATTTATCAGATAATACACAAATCCTTGGTAGGTTAAATGCTTCAGATAAAATTGTATGTACGTACAATGATAAAATTTTCTATCAACAATCACGATTACAATTGCAAAAGTTGTGGATGGAACCCAGTCACCGTATTCAAGCCTTGCGTGATAATCCGGAATGTGCAACACAAGAACTTGAAACGATCCTGGATGCAAGCGACACCGGGCTTTCCGTAAATCTCACATTTGATCCTGCAAATGATATTAGTTTGCCATTTATAAATTCTGGAATTCGTCCAAGCGTTGCGATTCTGCGTGAGCAAGGAGTCAATGGTCATATGGAAATGGCAGCAGCATTTGATCGTGCAGGTTTTGATTCAATCGATGTTCACATGACAGATCTAATCTCGAGGAGACTGACACTAGATTCATTTCAAGGTCTCGTAGCATGTGGAGGTTTCTCTTATGGTGATGTCTTGGGTGCAGGTGGCGGTTGGGCAAAATCTATCTTGTTTAATGCAAAACTCAAAGATGCGTTTACGGAGTTTTTCATGCGTGAAGATGTGTTTGCTTTAGGTGTGTGTAATGGCTGTCAGATGTTGGCTCAACTAAGTAAATTAATACCTGGTGCTGAACATTGGCCTAAATTTATTCGTAATACCTCGGAACAATTTGAGTCAAGGTTGGTGATGGTGAAGATTTTAGAATCAACTTCAATTTTGTTCGACGGCATGTATGGGTCAACATTGCCTATTGTTGTCGCTCATGGTGAAGGTAAAGCGAATCTATCAAATGAGTCTTTAGAGCATCTTTTACAACACAAGTTAATTTCAATGCAGTTTGTAAATAATAATCTACAAGTAGATGATATATATCCATTTAATCCTAACGGATCGCCACTAGGGGCAACTGCTTTTTGCAATCAAGATGGTCGCTTCACAATTATGATGCCGCATCCAGAAAGGTTGTTTCGCTCTGTACAATTTTCGTGGCGACCTAATGAATGGTCAGAGGATGGGCCCTGGATGAGGATGTTTAGAAATGCACGTGTCGCTTTAAATTAACTAATCTGTGCTATAAATTAACATAATAGATGCAAATGAATGGTTGTTTTTAGGGAACAAGTGGCGGTGTTTACCGGTCATAAAATGTTAATTTTATCTAATAATTGTGTTTTTATATGCAATTAGCATCCCTGGATAGCGTATAATTGATTAAATCAAAGATAGACGTACTTACATGCAAAATATAATTAAAATTTTAATGGCCTCTTCAGTGTTGCTGGTTTCTAACAGCGCCCTGGCTGAGTGGTATGTAGGTGCTGAAGCAATTGAAAGTCGCGCAATACCCAATCTTGATAGCTTAACAGAAGGTACTTTACTTGATCTTAGGCAGGTTGAACAAAGCGGTATTTCACTGACTGGAGGTTACCGCACAAATAAATTTTTCTCTGTTCAGCTCGAATACCAAGATGCAGTCGCATTTGGTATTGATGATATGTTTGCTGGTTCGTCATTGTGGTTTCCTGAAACAGAGTCGTCAGATTTTGAATCTAATGCGCTTCTCTTGTCTGGAATCAGTAGCTATCCCATAAATGATAGCGCTTTGTTATATATGAAAGGTGGTGTATTTAATTGGGAAGTAGATTCCAATCAATTTGGCACAAATAACGATGCTTTAAGACAGCCAAGGGGGACGGATATTTTCTTCGGTCTTGGTGCAAATTATGATCTGAACGCAAGATTCGAGATTAGCGCAGAATGGGAGCGCTATCAGATGGAAGAGTCTGATGTTGACTTTTTATCAACAGAACTTAAATTCAAGTTTTAATTAGCCTCAGTTCAATCTATTTTCGCAATTTAGCCAAATTGCAATAGCTAGTTAGTGCGCAATTATATGCGTATCACTTTTTGTACATAAAAAGAGATACACTAGCCATTGCTATGGCAGAGACTTGTGTTTTCATTGGTGACGAACTAGCAAAATATGGATTTCCGGATGGACACCCGTTTAGTTCACATAGACATGAGGTCTATTACTCCGCATTAAAGTCTTCCGGACTTATAGATAAATGTTGTGTTTGTTCTCCACAAATAGCCAACATTAACCAGTTGCGGTTATTTCATACCAAAGAGTATATCTCGAAAGTACAACATTTCTCTGAATTAGGTAATGGCTATTTGGATGCCGGGGATACGCCTGCATTTCCTGGAGTATTTGAAGCGGCCGCTACCGTTGTTGGTACCACAATCGCCGCAGTTGATGCAGTCATGCAAAATAACTGCAGGCATGCATTCAATCCAATCGGAGGTCTCCACCACGCACGACGGGAGGCGGCAAGTGGGTTTTGTGTATTCAACGATTGTGGGATAGTCATAGAGTATTTACAGTCTGAATATGATTTAAAACAGATTCTCTATGTTGATATCGATGCGCATCATGGTGATGGTGTCTTTTATTCATATGAAAATGATGAACAGATTATTTTTTTGGATTTTCATCAAGACAGTAGGACTTTATATCCAGGTACTGGAAAATCCATTGAGATCGGTAAAGGCAAGGCAAGTGGAACGAAATTGAATATTGAAATGCCGCCAGGAAGTTCTGATGAGACGTTTCTCATTCAATGGAATAAGGCTAAAGATTTTATTGATCAATACGCACCGGAATTCGTTTTACTACAATGCGGTGTCGATAGTATGAGTGGGGATCCAATTACGGATATGCATTACAGCCAGTCTACTCATAGATTTGCGACGCAAGAATTGATCCGTTATGCGGAATATCATTGCAAAGGCAGGTTAGTCGCACTTGGGGGAGGTGGCTACAACCTAGATAATATATCGAAGGGCTGGTTAGCGGTCACAGAAATTATGCTAAATGCTTGAAATATACTTACATTTTCCAAATTTTGAGGCAAAATTTACGCTATAATCGCTAGAATATTTAATCACCCTCATTCAAATAATATTTCAGGTAGGAGAAATTGTAATGTTTACAGCAGACATGACCATCGCCAATTTTGACAAGGAAATTACTGATGCAATCCAGTCAGAAATTCGCCGTCAAGAAGAACATATAGAGCTTATTGCCTCCGAGAATTATGCCAGTCCACGTGTCATGGAAGCACAAGGTAGTGTGCTTACAAATAAATATGCTGAAGGATATCCCGCTAAACGTTATTACGGTGGTTGTGAATTTGTTGATATCGCAGAGCAATTAGCTATTGATCGCCTAAAAAAACTCTACAATGCCGACTATGCAAATGTGCAACCGCACTCTGGCTCGCAAGCAAACGCGGCTGTATATCTAGCCTTGCTTGAACCTCATGACACTATAATGGGTTTGGCTTTATCACACGGTGGTCATTTAACGCATGGCTGTCCTGTAAATTTTTCAGGCAAAATTTTTAATGCTGTTCAATATGGATTGAATCCTGATACAGGTGAAGTGGATTATGAACAAGTCGAGCGACTTGCAAAGGAACATAAACCAAAAATGATCATAGGGGGGTTTTCAGCTTACTCAAGAATTTGGGATTGGCAGCGTTTTAGAGATATTTGCGATGAAGTAGGTGCATTATATGTAGTAGATATGGCCCACGTTTCGGGCTTAATTGCTGCAGGCTTGTATCCAAACCCAGTACCCGTTGCTGATGTCGTGACTTCAACAACTCATAAAACCTTACGAGGCCCTCGTGGTGGAATTATTTTAGCGCGTGAAAATGAGGAAATTACTAAAAAGTTAAACTCTATGGTATTCCCGGGTACACAAGGTGGACCACTGATGCATGTAATCGCGGCCAAAGCCGTAGCTTTTCTAGAAGCCTTGCAACCTGAGTTTAAAATCTATCAACAGCAAGTCTTGAATAATGCAAAAGCCATGGCAGAGCAATTTATGAATCGTGGATACAAAATTGTCTCTGGTGGTACAGATGATCATTTATTCTTAGTTGACCTTATTGATAAAGGCATAACTGGTAAAGATGCAGATGCGGCACTTGGAAAAGCAAATATTACCGTAAATAAAAATACTGTACCGAATGACCCACAATCTCCTTTTGTAACAAGTGGCTTGCGTATTGGTACACCGGCAGCAACTACGCGTGGATTTAAAGAGCAAGAATGTAAAGAACTAGTTAATTGGATGTGCGATATCCTTGACGATATCGAAAATACAGAAACAAACGAACGAGTAAAAAATCAAGTCCTTGATTTGTGCAAACGATTCCCTGTATACAGTGCCGGCGCTGCACAACAAGCTGTAGCATAACTTCGCGGAATTTAGTATTTGTTTAGCTAAAAGTTGTAATGCGTTGCCCTTTTTGTCACTCTGCAGATACAAAAGTTGTAGATTCACGTCTTGCAAGCGAAGGTGATCAAGTACGCCGACGGCGCGAGTGTCTACATTGCTCAGAGCGCTTTACAACTTATGAGTGCGCAGAACGCAACCTTCCTCGTGTTGTTAAACGTGACGGAAGACGTGAGCCTTTCAATGAAGAAAAACTGCGCAAAGGGATTACATTGGCATGTGAAAAACGACCTATAGCGACAGAAAAAATCGATGCAACTATAAATCGGATTTCTCATAAAGCGCTAGGAATTGGAGAACGAGAAATACCTGCAAATATTATCGGCGAATGGGCAATGTTGGAACTACGTGCCATAGATCAAGTAGCTTATGTGCGATTTGCTTCGGTATATAGAAGCTTTGAAGATGTGCAGGCATTCAGAGATATTATTGATAGAGTAGAAAATGATTTGACCCCAGAGATGCTTGAAAGTCAGCTTTCCTTAATTTCTGACGATTTCGATAAAAGCACACACTAGTCGACTGGCTAGTTAGTCAGTATGCAGCAAAAATTGAATGATCATGCCTATATGGCCGAAGCACTACGAATTGCACAAAAAGGCCTATTCACAGTTCGAATTAATCCGCGCGTAGGGTGCGTGATTGTGAAACAGGGTAAAATTATCGGCAGTGGATATCATGCGTATTATGGACAAAATCATGCGGAAATAAACGCCCTAAATAATGCAACCGATAACGTTGAAAATGCTACTGTTTATGTAACGCTGGAGCCGTGTTCACATGAGGGAAAAACACCTCCTTGTGTAGAATCTTTAGTGGCAGCAAAAATTACCCGTGTTGTTGCAGCAACAAATGATCCAAATCCTCTTGTCAACGGTAAAGGCCTGATTTATCTAAAACAACATGGGATAGAAACGTCTCGCGATGTACTGAAAAATGATGCGATGGAACTCAATAAAGGATTCATAAAAAGAGTTACCACCAATTTGCCTTACGTAACGGTAAAGTCTGCGATCAGTATTGATGGCAAAACTGCAATAGCCTCGGGCGATAGTAAGTGGATTACGAGTGAGCAAGCGCGACTAGATGTTCAAAAATTACGTGCGCGTAGCTGTGCAATTTTAACAGGTATAGAAACAATATTATTTGATGACCCGTCTCTTACTGTTCGACTTTCGACAAATGACTTAGGGATTGAAAAACAAATAGAACAACCAATAAGAGTAGTATTAGATACACACCTTCGTATCCCAGCAACTGCTAAAGTATTACGTCTTCCAGGGAATGTCCTGATCTACACTAGTACCGATAATAAAGAAAAGATTAAAAAGTTGCAGCACGACAATGTTGATGTAGTGAATACAAATATTTCTTTAAATCAAGTTGATTTAAAAGATGTCATGCGCGATTTGGCAAATCGTGGGATTAATGAGGTAATGGTAGAGGCAGGCTCGACACTTGTAGGAAACTTATTAGATCAAGGTTTCGTTGACGAAATGGTTATTTATATAGCGCCCTATATATTGGGTGATTCAGGTCGTGGTCTTGCAAAGTTATCTTCTATTACAACCATGCGAGATCGTATTGCATTAGAACTTATAGAAAATAAGATTGTCGGAAATGAAATCAAAATAAGAGCTAAACCAATAACCAACTAAGGTTATTTTCATGTCAACAATTGTAGCTGTTAAGAAGAATGGTAGAGCATGTATCGCAGCAGATACGCTTACAACTTTTGGGGAAATTAAACAATCTAGTGAATACGACTGTACGCACGATAAGATCCACTTATATGGAGACAGTTATTTTGGGATCGTCGGAAGTGCTGCACACCACACTGTGATTCAAAGTATTTTGGATAGATATGGAAGTGAACTTAGCTTTAGTAATCATCGCGCAGTTTTTGAATCATTTCGAAAACTTCATCCAATATTAAAAGAAGACTATTTTCTAAACCCGAAAGATGAAGATGATGACCCGTATGAATCATCACGCATTGATACGTTGATTGTAAATCCACATGGCATTTTTGCTGTGTATGCTCTCAGAGAGGTCTTCGAATACTCTAGATTCTGGGCAGTTGGCTCAGGCGGAGACATAGCATTAGGTGCTATGTATGCTATCTATGATCACGAAGATAGTGTAGAGAAAATTGCAAAAATTGGTATTGAAGCCGGCGCTACATTTAATAACTCAACTGCATTGCCCATGACTACCTATACTATCGACTTAAAAATTTAAGTTTATGTTCACTGGAATTGTAGAAGGGTTAGGAATTATCCATAAAATAGCTGAAAAAAAGGATATAGATCAGTATCAAATTCAAACTGCATCTTCTTTTACTGCAGACATAAAAGCAGGGGACAGTATTGCAATCAATGGTGTCTGCTTGACGGCATATGATATACAAGAAGAAACTTTTGTAGTGGATGTTTCACAAGAAACTAAGCGATGCACGACATTTGGTAGTCTAATTAGAAATAATCAAGTAAATCTAGAACGTGCGGTAACACCATCTACCCGGTTGGGAGGTCATATTGTTAGCGGCCATGTAGATGGTCTTGGTGAATTAACAGACCGAATAGACCATGAAAATGAATCTATTTTGTGGGTCACTGGGCCATCTGATTTAACTAAGTATATTGCTATAAAAGGTTCTATTTGTATTGATGGTGTAAGCTTAACCGTCAATCAAATTAAACAAGACCAGCACTGTGTAACTATTATTCCTCACACATTACAAAACACTACATTAAATACATTGCAGCATGGCGATATGGTTAATATAGAAGTAGATCTTTTGGCACGCTATGTTGAAAAATTAATTAGAAGTACATAATTAAATACTCATGGAACAAAGCTATACATCGGGGGCTGATTATTCAGGCAAACACGCCAGCATTGGAATTGTGTCTGCACGTTTCAATGGCAACATCGTTGAGGCGATGAGAGGCGCAGCGCATAACACACTGCTTGAAAATAATGTAAATGAGAATGATATTACTAGCATACATGTTCCAGGTGCATTTGAACTACCTATTGCTTGTAAAAACATGGCTGCATCAGACAAATATAATGGCATTATAGCGTTAGCTTGTGTAATACGTGGAGATACACCGCATTTTGAGTATGTGTGTCAAGGCTGTACATTTGGGCTCCAACAAGCATCATTAGAAACTAACATTCCAATTGCATTTGGTGTATTGACCACAGATACGATTGAACAAGCTCTCTTGCGCTCGTCATCAGAAAGTCTTAACAAAAATAAAGGGCGAGATGCTGCATTATGTGTTTTGGAGATGATTAATGTATTAAGATCAATTAATAATTAAGTGAATGGAATTCAACCACAGAAGCGCCATTGGTCAAGACGGTTTGCGCTACAAGCGCTTTATCAATGGCAGCTGACAGGGCACAGTTTAGATGAACTCTTAGCACAATATGCTACTGATGAGAATTGGACTAAAGTTGATAAAGATTATTTTGTAGAGCTATTGCGTGAATCAATAAACAATGTAGATGGACTTACAGCAATATTTTCAAAATATATTGACTTACCTGCAGAACAAATTGACCCTATAGAAAAGGCAATTTTATTATATTCTACTTACGAATTATTAAATATAAGAGATACCCCAACTAATGTGATTATTTCAGAAGCCGTGAAGCTATGCAAAAAATTTGGATCAATTGAAGGTTATAAATTCATTAATGGAGCCTTAGATAAAATCGCAGAAACACGTAGTTGATTAAATAATTCTTAAAATAATATATATTCGCATTTAGTCTTGTCAGAACAAGAAATTATTACGCAGTATTTCTCGCATCATCGACATTGCGCTAATGTGGATATAGGTATTGGCGATGATGCTGCAGTTTTAACTCCCCCAAATAATTCAAGGCTTGTGATTAGCACTGATACATTGAATGAAGGTATTCATTTTCATGAAAATTGCAAACCTGAACATTTAGGTCATAAAGTATTAGCAGTAAATCTAAGCGACCTTGCGGCAATGGGGGCAATACCGCTTTGGGCAACTATAAATCTATCAATTCCTAAAATCGATCATGATTGGCTTAATAAATTTTCACAAGGACTTTTTTCATTAGCAGACCTGCAGAACATTAAAATTGTTGGGGGTGACTTAGTCAAAGGCCCATTGTCGATTTCTATGCAAGTAATTGGTTATCTAAGTTCTGATAAAGTGCTTACAAGATCAGGTGCAGAAGTTGATGATTTAGTATTTGTATCTGGAACCATTGGAGACGCAGGACTTGCATTAAAACTTCATGGATCTGCAAATGACATTGATATATCACAATCAGAGCAAGACTATATTGCTATGCGTTTTAATGAACCTGAGCCAAGGGTTAGCCTTGGAGTAGAAATTGTAAAATTTGCTAATGCGGCTATTGATATATCAGATGGTTTGTTAATTGATCTTCAGCACGTATTATCGATGAGCAAAGTCGGTGCAATTATTGATGTAGAAAAAATTCCAATTTCAAAAGTCGTGCAAAGACATGTCAACATTTTACAGGACTGGTCAATACCACTGACTAGTGGCGAAGATTATGAAATCATATTTACTGCTAATAAAAAATATGTAAGTGAGATAAATTATATTAGTGAAAAAATACAATGTCCTGTAACCGAAATTGGAAGAATCGTGAAAGGTGATAATATAAAGCTGTTAAAACAGGGTAGCCCAATTACTTTACCCAATAAACTGGGCTTTGATCATTTCGCTTGATTGAAAGCAATGCCACGAAACGTAAAGCAAATCGTATTACGTAATCCTGTTCATATTCTTTCATTTGGCTTTGGAGCGGGGTTCTCACCTATAGCGCCTGGTACCATTGGTACGCTAATAGCGATACCGATTTATCTGGTCCTCGGATCATTTTCAATAATTATTTATATTTCGTTTATAATTATCATGTTTATCACAGGTTGCTGGGCTTCTAGACGGACTGCGGATGCATTAGGTGTCCCTGACCACCCTGGGATAGTGATCGATGAAATAGTCGGATATTTAGTGACCATGCTACTCGTACCTATAACATGGTACTGGGTGGTGTTAGGATTTTTACTATTTAGGGTATTTGATATCTGGAAGCCGTGGCCAATAACCCAAGTAGATCGACACCTAAAGGGCGGAGTTGGGATTATGCTGGATGATCTTATAGCTGCGATCTATAGCCTGTTATCACTGCATATCGTAGTTTGGTCGGCCCAGTTTATCTAATTCATGACCTCTAGTGCTCACCAGGGTAAACTGGCTAGATAGTGAAATATACTATTATATTTCAGTTAGATATGGCATTTTCCACATGATAAAAATTATCTTACATGGATCAGTACATAGTCGATTTACATTATATTTAATGATTCGAAAATAAGTTTAGTTATTACTTTCCAATATGGGTGTGTTTGGCGCAATTCGAGTTGATGGATTGATTGATCAGGTCTTGTCTAAAAGATCAGGGCCAGACTATCAAAAAAATATTAGGAAGCTACAAAATATTGGTAAGTCATCAATACCCAAGCTTGCAGAACGTCTTAAGACAACAAATAAAGAAGAGGCTAAACTTATTATTGAGGTTCTAACAGAACTTGCAACGACAGAATATTCTGAATTCTTTAGACCATTATTTTCACATGAAAGTAATTTAGTACGCGATGGCGTAGCAGAAGCACTTTCTCGCTCTACTAGTATAGATCCCAACAGATTTGTTGATTTATTTGAAAAACAAGATGTTTCAAAACCAATGTTGATAACTTTTCTGAGCGCTCAAAAACAAAAAGTGAATTCTTCAAAGTTGCTTCGTTATGCCTACAAACTTGAACACAATGATCAAGCCACATTATTTCGTTTATTAGATACTATTGCTAGTGACACAATGGTTCCAGAACTCATTAATAGGGCAGATACCAAAGATCCAGTTGTACGTACATATATTACAAAATTGATGTCTAAATTTGATAAGCCTGGCATCAATGAGTCACTTGACAAGCTGTTATCTGATGAAAATAAAGCTGTACGACTAGCTGCTTTAGAAGGCCTTTCTAATTCAAATAAGCAAATTGATATTGCGAAACTTTGCGCAATGATAAACGACTCTGATTATAAAGTTCAAACAAAAGCTATAGAAGCAGTAATAAAAATTAACCATCCTAAAACGGTCTATCACTTAATTCCACATTTAAAAGATGAGTCTGAATATACACGTAGAGCAGCAGTTGAAGTACTTAATGAAATAGCCAGTAAAGAGTCAGTAAAAGATTTACTCAATGCAATAAAAGATGAAGATTGGTGGGTACGCAGTAGAGCAGCAGATGCACTAGGTAAAATTGGTGGTAAACGAGTTGTCGCTGCAGTTATTCAATTAATTAAAGATGATGATGAATTCATTAGGCGCTCCGCAATTGAGATTATTAATGCAACAAAAGATCAAAGTACTTTCGATGCATTAGTTAAATCTTTAGATGATTCAGATTGGTGGGTAAGAGAACGTGCAATTGATGGTCTAGCAGAGCTAGGCAACAAAAAGTGTGTGCCAATATTAATTAAGATGTTAGCCGAGAATTCAGATAATACCGCAATGGTAGTAGTTTTGCTGAAGGCATTTGCTACGATCAAAGCAGAAGAGGCGGTTAATATCACTGTCAAACAACTCAAATCTGATACTGAAAATATAATAAAAGAAGCAATTAAAACACTGATGGTGATTACTTCAGAAAAAAACGCAGAAATAGTGATTAAAGCCATTGATAAGGTTATCTCGGATCAAACGCAAGAAATTCAAGAATTAGGCCAAGAAGCTATTAATAGAATTGTTGAACAGGAACCTACTGGATCATCTATTCAAGTATTTAAAGAAGAAATATTTGATGATGCTGGTGAGGGCACTGTCAACATGCCTGGGAAAGTTGTGCGTGGCAATGTATCAATAGAAACTCAAACTATTAACCCCGATGACTTGCAACCAGACGATATGCTGGCAGATCGTTATCGTTATATTAAGAAAATTGGTAAAGGTGCTTTCGGCTCAGTATTTTTAGTTGAAGATACGATGATCAATGAAGAAATCATACTTAAATTTTTAAATACACAATTTGTTACTGATGAAAGTATCATCAAACGATTTATTTACGAATTACGGTTTGCAAGAAAAATTACTCATCCAAATGTGATCCGTATCTATGACATGGTGTCGTTTGGAAAAGCGCACGCTATATCAATGGAATATTTCAGAAGTCATACATTGAGTGCTGAAGTAAAAGATAAAAAACCAATGGATATTAAAAGAGCCATGAAGCTTACTTTTGATGTATGCAGTGGAATGGAAAGTGCACATGCTGCAAATGTTGTACATCGAGATTTAAAACCAAACAATATTCTAATTGACGAAAATAGTTTAGTAAAAATAGTGGATTTTGGTGTAGCTGCAGCAACCCAATCTACAGATACCAAATTAACTAAAACCGGGTTGCTTGTAGGGACTCCAACTTATATGGCGCCAGAACAGGTGCTAGGAAAGGAGGTAGACGAACGTACTGACATTTACAGTTTAGGGGTGATCATGTATGAAATGCTAACAGGAAGACCGCCTTACACTGGTAAAGATAGTATGTCCATCATGTATCAACATGTTCAAGGTAAAGCTGGAAAAGTTAGCGAAAAAAATCAAGAAGTCTCTGATGATTTAAGTGATTTAGTGGCTAAATGTATGAGCGTAAAAGCGGATCAACGATACCAATCCATGGCCGAGCTAAAAAACGCAGTCCAAAGTTTAATGAATTAACATTTAATTTTATGGCAAGAATAGATGCATTTTTAAAGCTTGGCCGTGAACAAAGCTGTTCCGATATCCATTTAGCTGTAGGTGTTCCACCAATGTTTCGAATGCACGGTGACTTGATGCCTATCAAATTTAGAGACTTAGGCGACAGTGAATTAGAAGGCTATATGAGCGAAATTCTGACCAAATCTCAAAAAGAAAAGTTTCGCAAAGGTGAAGACCTAGATTTTTCCTATATGTCCGATGGCGTAGGCAGGTTTCGTATTAATTTATTTAGAAAGTCATCTGGCATAGGTGCAACATTTCGACATATTCCAACTGAAATTCCGTCTTTTGACTCGCTCAATTTACCGCCTGTGATCAAAACCTTTGCAGACTTTAAGCAAGGGATGGTGCTTGTTACTGGTTCTACTGGAACAGGGAAATCTACGACACTTGCATCTCTAATAAATCACATTAATAACTCGCGTAAGGAAAATATTATTACTTTGGAAGACCCAATTGAATTTATTCATCCGAGCAAAAAGTCACAAGTTATACAGCGAGAATTAAACACACATGTGCAAAGCTTTTCGGACGGACTACGTGCGTCATTACGGCAAGACCCGGATATTATCCTTGTTGGTGAGATGCGAGATTCAGAAACTATTAGTATGGCAATGCTTGCAGCTGAGACCGGTCACTTGGTCTTTGGCACCTTGCATACTACCTCTGCTACAAAGTCATTAGACCGTATAATCGATGCATTACCAGCAGAACAACAAGGCCAAGGAAAGATATTTTTATCACAAAACTTACATGCAGTTGTAACTCAAGAATTAATCAAAACAATAGACGGAAGAGGGCGTAAAGCTATTGTAGAAATTATGATAATGAACAGTGCTATTTCGAATCTTATTATGTCGAATAAGACTTTTCAAATACCAAATCAAATACAAACGGGTAGCGGGATTGGAATGCAATTAAAAGACCAAGCTTTACTTACAGCGGTTCAAGCTAAAGAAATTGATCCAGATGACGCATACTTGCATGCTAATGATAAAAAGGCTTTCCAACGCTTTGTAACTGATCCAACACTATTACCTAAGGCTAGCTAAAAATCATATGGTTGAAATTGACGTACTATTAGAAATGCTTGTTGCACGTGGCGGATCAGATTTGCATTTAGTATCTAATGATCCACCAAGAATGCGAGTATTTGGAGACTTGGAAGCGATTTCAGATGAGCCAATACCCGCAAAAGAAATGTTAGAGCCTATCATGAGTATGATGCCAAGCCGCGCACGTTCTGTGTTTGAAAGAGACGATAATTCTGATTTTGCTTACAGCATTGAAGGTATGGGTCGTTTTCGTGTTAATGCATTTAGACATTTAAATGGTATAGGAGCAATATTTCGTTCCATCCCTGCAGAAACTGCATCTTTAGAAGATCTTGATTTGCCGGAAGTTCTAAATAATATTTGTAACCAAAAAGCCGGCATGATTTTAGTCACTGGTAAAACAGGGTCAGGAAAATCAACTACCTTATCTGCAATGGTCGACGCAATTAATAAAAGTCAAAAAGGTCATATTTTGACAATCGAAGATCCTATTGAATTTATCCATGAACAAAAACAATGCTTAATCAGTCAGCGAGAAGTAGGTGAACATACCAAGACTTTTGCCAGTGCTTTACATTCTGCTTTGCGAGAAGATCCTGATGTAATACTAGTTGGTGAAATGCGGGATTTAGAAACAATGAGCTTAGCTGTCACGGCTGCCGAGACCGGAATTATGGTGTTAGGCACATTACATACAAATAGTGCGGCTTCAACGGTAGATCGAATTATTAATGCTTTTCCTGTTAACAAACAAGACCACATACGCACAATGCTTTCAACTTCTTTACGCGCAGTTATTTCTCAACAATTACTTAAACGTAAAGATGGAAAGGGAAGGATTGCGGCTGTAGAAATCATGATTAATACACCCGCTATAGGTAACATCATCCGCGAAGGTAAGACCGATCAGATAGATAACTCAATTCAAGGTGGTAGTACATTTGGAATGCAAAGTATGGATACAGCCATTAAAAAACTACTGACGCAGGAATTAATTTCTCCTCAACTGGCATTTGAAGCAGCGAACGATAAAGGTCAGTTCACGCAATTCTTAAAGAAAAGCGGTTCGCAACCGCACTAGCTAATCCATTCTAATGATTAAGCAAAGACATCTATTAAGACTTGTCTTGACCAGTTTGTTTGTGACTACAGGATGGGCGTTAGCCACAAATGATATTGAAGTCATGGCATTATTCAAAGATCAAGCCATGGTTATGATAGATAATAAACAACATTTATTGAAAGTTGGCGAACCAGCAAAATTAGGGGTCAAACTCATTAAAGCAACCAGTAAATATGCCGTATTAGAAGTTAATGGCGAACAATCCAAATTTCTTCTAGGAAATCGAGTTCATACCAATTATAAGCAACACGAGAATAAGAAATTACTGGTCTACCGGAGTAGTAATGGCATGTTCAAGACAACAGGATCAATCAACGGCTATACTGTAGATTTCCTAGTCGACACTGGAGCCAGCGCTATTGCATTAAATTCAAACTTAGCTAAACGTCTGGGGTTGCAGTATAAGCTAACAGGCAATGCTATCCTTGTTAATACTGCTTCAGGTATGGAGCCTGCATATTCAGTTCGTCTAGATCGAGTCAAGGTGGGTGAGATCATGCTCAGAAATGTCGCAGCCGTAATTATTGAAGGGAATAATCCTAGTACACCACTATTAGGAATGTCTTACTTAGGACGCCTGAATATTATCAATGAAGGCCAAGTTATGAAGCTTGAACAAAAATTCTAAAACTACACATGGGTAAAGGCACTAAAGATTGTACAATAATGTTCGTTGATATTGCGGGCAGTACTAAGCTTTATCAAGAATATGGAGATACTCTTGCTCAAGATAGTATTGCACGTTGTCTTATAAGATTATCAGAAATTATCAAGCGTCATAGTGGAACAGTTGTTAAATTCATCGGTGATGAAATTCTTTGTTATTTATCAGATCCAGAATTAGCCTTTCAAGCGGCTTTTAAGTTACAAGAAACTGCCAAAGAAACTGTGGATCCAAATGGTGTTCAATTAGCATTACGCATAGGTATGCACTATGGCTCCGCAATCATAGAAGATACAGATATGTATGGAGATGCAGTAAATGTCGCTGCAGCCATGCGGGACATTGCTAAAGGTGGGCAAATTATTGCAACGGATGCAATAGTGGAACACATTCCACCAGAAATAAGCCACTTTACACGACGTTATGATACTTCACGTATTAAAGGGCGCCAGGAGCAAACCATTATCTATGAAGTTTTATGGGAAGGCGAAGCGTCTACACAGATATTATCAGGTACTACATCTGTAGAAAAAATGAAGTCGTCTAAACTTCAGCTTGCATTTCAAGAAACAGAAATAGCGCTGTTAGCGAATATGCCAGCGTTAACCCTAGGTAGAGATTTAAGTTGTAGTATCGTCGTTGAAGGCACTTTAGTTTCACGACAGCATGCTACTATTGAGTATCGTAGAGGTAAGTTTCTATTAATGGATAAGAGCACTAACGGCACCTACATACTAACTGAAGACGGTAGAAGTATATATTTGCGTCGTGAAGAATTCCCTTTATGGGGTGAGGGTAAAATTAGCTTAGGCAAAACAATTATAGATGAAGATACACCAGATCTGATTCATTATTCTTCATTTTAAGAATATTATTCCGATATACAATAGAGACAGTCGTCTCATAAAAATTTCAACACTTCTTTTTTTGTAGTATGAAAATACGTACTCGCTTTGCACCAAGCCCAACAGGCTATTTGCATATAGGAGGCACACGTACAGCATTGTTCAATTGGCTATATGCTAAAAAAAATCAAGGTGAATTTTTACTGCGCATAGAAGATACAGATCAGAAACGCTCTACAAATGAATTTACTAAAGATATTTTTACTAGCTTAGCGTGGTTAGGAATTGATTCAGATGAAGAGCCATTTTTACAGTCAACACGTATAGTGAGGTATAAACAGGTAATACAGCAATTATTAGATGAGAAAAAGGCATATTATTGTTATTGCTCAAAAGAACGGTTAGAAGCTCTTCGTCAAGAACAAATGAATAACAAGCAAAAACCTCGTTATGATGGATTTTGTAGAAACTTAGAACATGCGCCATCCACAGACGTTAATCCAGTGGTGCGTTTTAAAAATCCACTGCATGGCATTGTAAAAATTGAAGATCATGTTCGTGGTAGTGTACATATAAATAATAGTGAGTTAGACGACTTAATTTTAGCACGTTCGGATGGCACACCTACTTATCATCTATGCGTTGTAGTTGATGACATTGACTCTGCTATTACCCATGTAATCAGAGGAGATGATCACTTAAATAATACAGCTAGACAGATTAATATAATCAAAGCTTTGAATAAGGTAGTACCTAACTATGCGCATATACCATTGATACATGGTAAAGATGGTAAGCGCCTATCCAAGCGTCATGGCGCACTGTCTGTAAATCAATATCGAAGTGACGGCATTTTGCCCCAGGCGCTTTTGAATTACTTGGTGAGGCTAGGATGGTCTCATGGTGATCAAGAAATATTTACAGTTCAACAAATGATTGAATTATTTGACTTAGCCTCTATTCATAAATCTGCTGCAACATTTGATTATGAAAAGTTACTTTGGGTTAATCATCAACATATGAAAAAAATCTCTGGTGCAACTATTAAATCTATGCTTGAAGAATATTTTCACTCAAAAGGAATATATCCTGATGAAAATCCAGATTTAGCTACCCTCTACGACGTACAAAAAGATCGTTGTAAAACACTGAAAGAACTATGTGAGGCTAGCCAGTTTTTTTATAACAAAATTGACAGTTATGATGAAATAGCAGTCAAAAAGAATTTCACAACAGACAGTATTAAAATCTTACAGAATTTGAAAGATAGACTAAAAGCCATTGATCAATGGTCAGCAGCTAACATACATACTACGGTCAAATCAGTTGCCGACGATATGAACCTAAAATTTGGTAAAGTTGCACCAACTTTAAGATTAGCGGTAACAGGACGAGCGGTATCGCCTTCTATTGATACCACTCTAGAGCTTCTAGGACCAGATAAATCTATAAATCGTATTGATCAAGCAATTGAATATAATATGGGCTCGGTATAGATTGGTATTATTGGGGCTATAGCTCAGCTGGGAGAGCGCTACAATGGCATTGTAGAGGTCGGCGGTTCGATCCCGCCTAGCTCCACCAAAAGTATTATAATGCACCGATGATAGTTAGAATTTTGGCCTATAACCTTGAACGCACCTTATATCACTGAGAATCGTCGTAGAAGATCAGATCGTCGCAGTAGCGAAATCACTGCACAATTTCCAATTATCACAACCCAAGGAGCTTGCATAAGAGGTGATCGCCGGCATACACCAGAACGGCGTGTTTCAAGTATCCAAGTAAGAGAGTGGAAAGTAAAAGATTCTATCTTTGATTTATTATTTCAAGACAAGAATTATCAAACGACAAATAAAAAATAATATAGTTTAATAATTTAAATTCGTAACTGCCCAGAGTGGGTCAACTTGACAGTATTTTCACCAATTTTTCTTCCAAGCATTTGCACAGTTTGGAGAACTTGGTCAGGAGTGTGCGCATTTTTGGAAAGGGTCAAATCTGCTAAATAAGTTCCATTTGCATCTATAGTGATAACACCATTTAGGTCAAGTTCGCCATTAATATTGTTCAAGCTAATTTGCATACCTTGTACTTGTTGTTCAAACACACTTGTGATGTCACCTAATTTTAGCGGCAGAATCCCAAGTATACTGGTGTTATATGTTTGCAAGGTTCCATCAACTTGTTGAGGCACACCATTTTCAATATCAAGTTTTTCAAAATCCGCATCAAACTGACCATTGATGGTTAAGCCATAGATTTCGAAATAAGGCATCAGCAAGGATAAATCACCATTCAACAATAGATCTCTTGCACGAACCGCAGAGCCTGTATAAGTAGTTTCAAATTGACCCTTAAGATTGGGTGAATCTATAGACACATCTGCTTGTATTTTGCCGGTAAGTAAACTTAGAGGATTTGCAGACCATTTGGTGTTCTGAATGCCAATTTGATTAACTACAATAGATTGTGCATTACCACTCCATATTGTGCCACTTATGCCTGTCGTAGAAATATTGCCTGGAAGGAATTTTTGAATGATTGATGCTGGTGCGAAATACGCAAATGCACCAACAAAAACGATAGCGCCAAAAATAACAGTTTTAAGTATTTTCATATGTGAGTAGTTCTAGTCCAGCAGGAATTATTTAGTCAAAGTGACTTTTCCTGATACCTTACCGACCTGTTCTGATTTACTTAATGATGCATTAGCTACTTGGACATGGTTTCTGCGTTCTAACTCCCCAAGTAATACAATTAGATAATCAAATGACATATCTTCTAGCCAAATCTGTGCATTATTTTCTCCATTTGGGTCAATCCGTGTAATGGAAGAGCGAATGCCCATTTGTTTAGCGCCGGTATCAACAATTGCAAGTAATGATCTGTTGTCAGTTGCTTGATTAAATAAATTCGGGTTAATCCTTTTTAGATGCTCTACCTCTTGTCGTTTCTGGCTCATCCATAAAAGTGTTTCACGTTTGTTCTCTACACGCATTTTTTTATGGTCACGGCTATTAGCAATAGGGGACCAGACCACAAGATATAAAATTGCAATTCCAATAAAGATAGC
>CAJHZF010000263.1_pt1 | contig 44398 bp, 49 predicted proteins | sample 9198891 | NCBI WGS metagenome assembly CAJHZF01 (sample SAMEA7708349, study PRJEB35096) | sediment metagenome | biome: marine neritic benthic zone biome [ENVO:01000025]; feature: sediment [ENVO:00002007]; material: shallow marine sediment [ENVO:03000034] sea grass bed [ENVO_01000059] ...
AATGTAGCCGCGGCATCTAATGCTATTTGCAATGAAGTTGCGGTTCCGTTTACAAGTGGCGAGGGTAATGCGTTGCGATCCATTGACGCATCTTCGAATGCTTGTTGGCAAACGGGATAATTAGCAGTCTTTAGTCGTACTGATAGATCATGGACTTCTACAGTTAAATCATCGCAAAGCAAACCACAGTGCGGACATGTAACATAATCAAATTGCATGAAAGTGTATTGTTTTATTAAAATGTTTATGAGGAAATATTGTAGCGTAAAATCTTGCTACACGATTCTTTAATTCCTTTTAGAGTAAATTTTATTATTGGTGTATTCTATATACGACTTTATTATTTATTAATTTTTATCTGGATTCAGATTCTAATGAGTATGGCAAAGACTGTATCGAAATATTTGGTCCTACTATTGATCCTAAATGAAGATTATCATCATCTTCTTTTTCGGTTCGTAATACTATAAGAGCTGAAGAGTTATCATTCGATATCTTTTGTGCAATAACAATTTTACCAACAGGTTGGTTTTCATCTTCGGGGGAGTATACGTTGGTTCCAGGTTCTGGTACTTTATTATCCGCAACACTTACACGATACATGCGTCGATTAGGTTTGCCAAGGTAATGTGTGCGTGCAACGACTTCTTGTCCTGGATAACACCCCTTACTAAAATTTACCCCTTCAATAAGTTCAAAATTTGTCATCTGCGGAATAAAAGCTTCACACGTGTTTGCGGTAATTTGGGGGATACCGCTGTAGATGTCATGTAAATCCCATAAATGAAAAGTTGCAATGGATAATTCTTCAGTCAATTGTTTCCAAAAAGAGATGGCCAATTTAGCATTAGTGATGAATAACACTCTTGTGTTTTCACTAGGTAGTCGAATGATGATGACTTCAGTATCTTGTACGCAGTGATTTACTTGTTTTGGAATTGTTATGTTTAAACTGGTAAGAGTTGATTCTGTATCAGGACCTGCAACACCAAATATAACGAATTTATTAGAATCATCTGATAGGTCGACTTTTGACATGAGTTTGAACATCGTAAGTTTTTTGATTGTAGGTTCTAAAACGTCTCGCGGTAAAATTAAAAAATAATCATCGTTCCGTTTATAGATACGGAAGATAGACAACATTCTTCCCTTAGGATTGCAATAGCTACTAATTTGACTGATGCTTGAAGAAACTTTGTTTAAGTCGTTCGTAAATTGACCATGCAAAAAACTCTGTGCTTCCTCACCACTGGCTCGTATTATTCCGAGCGTAGAAAGGTCACATACATATGTATTTTCATGAGAATAGAAATGTGGGCTTGTTTCACCAAATGCAATCACTTGGTCATTTTCAATAATTGCACCTTGCTTCGTTAAATATTTGTTCCAATTTTCGTTCATTTGTCTTTGTCTAATATATGATCAACTACCCGATATTCCGCTATATACTCCCACATTAAATATAAATCTATCATATAAATTAAGACTATTTTGCGTTAAGCGTTTGTAATTCCTGAAATTTCTTTAGAGATATATTTAATAAGTCTGTTTAATCAGGTAGTATTTCAACCTAAGAATAAAACATTTAGATCACCTCTATACACGGAAGCATATAACAAAGAGGTTTATCTGCACGCAATCTAAAGGAGTAACATGGCTAATCTACAGAGGCCATTATCACCACATTTACAGGTTTATAAGTGGCCCTTGGCAATGGCCATATCCATTCTTCACCGTCTTACAGGTGTTGCCTTGGCTTTTGGTGCTTTCTTGCTTGTTGTGGTGCTTATTTCTGTGGCAGCGGGGCCAGCATCTTACGAAGTGATGCGCGGTTATATAGCCAGTTCCCTTGGTCAAATATTCTTATTTCTCTGGACAGTGGCTCTTTTTTTACATCTGTTTAATGGCATCCGGCACTTAGTTTGGGATGCAGGCTATGGCTTCGAAAAAAGCACTACTAAAAATTCAGGAATTTTAGTGTTTCTTGCAACCATGGTGCTTACTGCAGCAGTTTGGATTGCAGCCTATTTAACAAGTAACGTTTAGTAAATTAACAATGTCATTACGTACACCATTATCTGAAGCGAAAGGTTTGGGCTCAGCAAAAGAAGGTGTAGGCCATTGGTGGATGCAAAGGCTTACAGCAGTTGCCTTAGTACCGCTTGCGATTTGGTTTGCATTTGCAGTAGCAATGCTTGGCAGTGCAAGTTATGAAACTATGGTTGCATGGTTGCAATCACCAGTGGTAGCTGTCCTTATAATTCTATTTATCGCAGCAACTTTTTATCACACACAGCTAGGTTTGCAGGTCATTGTAGAAGATTATGTAGAGGGCTGGTTGAAAATTGTTTCTCTTGTATTGATCAACTTCTTGTGCATCATCTTGGCAGTTGCTGGATTTATCGCCTTGTTAAAAATCTTTTTATAACAATTACCATGAATAAAACATACAACCCTATAGAGCATGCCTATGATGTCGTAGTAGTTGGTGCAGGCGGGGCCGGGCTGCGTGCAACTTTAGGTATGGCAGTAAGTGGTCTTTCGACTGCATGTATTACCAAAGTATTTCCTACTCGTAGTCACACAGTTGCGGCGCAGGGAGGTATGAGTGCAGCCTTAGGAAATATGGGTGAAGACGATTGGCGATGGCATATGTACGACACAGTCAAAGGTTCAGATTGGCTCGGTGACCAAGATGCCATTGAATATATGTGTCGCGAAGCGATTCCTGCAGTAGTTGAGCTTGAGCATTATGGTGTGCCGTTTTCACGCACAGAAGAAGGGCGTATATACCAAAGACCTTTTGGCGGCATGACGACTCACTTTGGTGAAGGTATTGCACAACGAACCTGCGCTGCAGCAGATCGTACGGGGCATGCCATTTTGCATACACTCTATCAACAATCGTTGAAGCACAATGCTGAATTTTTCATTGAATACTTTGCAACAGATTTGTTGATGGATGATGACGGGAGTTGTAAAGGTGTAATGGCCTGGGATCTTGCTACGGGGGAGCTACATATTTATCGCGCTCACATGGTGTTGCTTGCAACCGGTGGATATGGCCGCACATATTTTTCTTGTACCTCTGCACATACCTGTACGGGTGATGGAAATGCAATGGTGTTGCGCGCAGGGCTGCCCCTACAAGATATGGAATTTGTACAATTTCACCCTACGGGAATTTATGGCGCAGGTTGTTTAATCACTGAAGGAGTACGTGGTGAAGGTGGTTATTTGACTAACTCTGAAGGTGAGCGCTTTATGGAACGTTACGCACCTAATGCAAAAGATCTTGCCTCGCGTGATGTTGTAAGTCGTTCAATGACGATTGAAATCAATGAAGGTCGAGGAATTGGTGAAGAAAGAGATCATATTCATTTGCATCTTGAGCATCTGGGCGCAGACCTAATCAATGAAAAACTTCCTGGTATAGCTGAATCTGCCAGGATTTTTGCAGGGGTGGATGTTACTAAGGAGCCCATTCCCGTAATTCCAACAGTGCATTACAACATGGGTGGAATCCCGACAAATTATCATGGTGAAGTGGTAATGCTAAAAGATGGTGATCCAGATCATGTAATCCCAGGTTTAATGGCAATAGGTGAAGCAGCCTGTGTGTCTGTGCATGGAGCTAATCGATTAGGGTCAAACTCATTACTGGACTTAATTGTTTTTGGTCGAGCAGCTGCGTTGCGTGCGGCAGAATTAGTTAAACCAAAACAGTCGCACAGCCAATTAAAGAATGGTGCGGTTGATCAAGCATTAAGTCGTTTTGATAAGCTGCGACATGCAAATGGTAGTGTTGCAACGGCAGAATTACGACTCGAAATGCAAAAAACGATGCAGGGCCATGCTGCAGTGTTTAGAACCGGAAAATCAATCGAGCAAGGATTGGTAAAACTAACAGAATTGACTAATAAAATGGACGATCTTAAGGTTACAGATCGTTCTATGATTTGGAATACGGATTTAGTTGAAACACTAGAGTTTGCTAATTTAATGCCACAAGCATTGGCGACTGCTAAATCGGCATTGAATCGCACCGAAAGTCGTGGTGCACAAGCACGCGATGATTATCCGGATCGTGATGATGAAAATTGGATGAAACATTCTTTAGTTTCTGTAAGTGATAAGGGTGATATAAGTATCGATTATCGTCCTGTGCATATGTATACACAGAGCGATGATGTTGAAGTAATTCCGCCTAAAGCTAGAGTTTATTAAAGAGGAACATCGATGGCACAATTTACACTTCCTGCTAATTCAGTTGTCAAGCCAGGTAAAACATTTAAGGCTGCTACTAGTAGCAGCAATATGAAAAAAATAATTGTGTATCGCTATGACCCAGATAGCGGTGATAATCCTCGTACCGATACTTATGAAGTCGATCTAGATACTTGTGCACCTATGGTGTTAGACGCGCTGATAAAAATCAAAAATGAAATCGATTCCACATTAACTTTTCGTCGCTCTTGTCGAGAAGGAATCTGCGGTTCATGTTCGATGAACATCAATGGATCGAATACTTTAGCGTGCACTAAAGCTATTAACGACATTAAGGGCGATCTCAAGATATATCCTTTGCCTCATATGCCAGTAGTAAAAGATTTGGTACCAGATCTGACAAACTTTTATGCGCAATATGCTTCGATTAAACCTTGGTTGCAATCGCAAACCCCAGCACCGCCTGATCGTGAACGACTACAATCAAAAGAAGACCGCGAAAAGTTAGAAGGCCTTGAGGAATGTATTCTGTGCGCATGCTGTTCTACAAGTTGTCGTAATTATTGGTGGAATAGTGATGGTTATTTGGGTCCGGCTGCTTTGTTACAAGCTTATCGATGGATTGCAGACTCACGAGACGAAGCAACTGGAGAACGTTTAGATGAATTGGAAGATCCATTTAAACTTTATCGTTGTCATACGATTATGAATTGCACTAACACATGTCCTAAAGAACTGAACCCTGCTAAATCAATTGCAGAAATTAAAAAGCTGATTGCCCAAAGAAGAAATTAACAAGGGAAGAAGTTAAATTATTTAATGGAGAACCTGCGAAAACTAGCTTGGCGTTGTCGTCGTGGCACCAAAGAGTTAGACGTATTAATGCAGAAGTTCTTAAATAAATATTATCAAACCGCTACCCCAGAATTGCAGCGCGCATTTGAAACGATGCTGGATATGCAAGACCCAGAGTTATATGACTTACTCATAGGTCGACAAACATCAAACAATCAAAATATTAATAAAGTGATTGAATACATCTACGCATAAACTCAGCATCACATTACGACCATCTCGGGCATTATTTATAGTTTTTAGTTTTATTCACTTAATAGCGGTTTCCGGTCTTGTATTTATTTCTGTTTCTATTTGGGTTAAAGCAATCACAATCGTTCCAATAATAATTATTGGAATCAAAAACATTAAGCAATACGCATTGCTTAAAGCCGATAATTCAGTCGTAAAAATAAGTGATTCGAGCACAAGGAATGAATGTCAAATTGAAATCAACAATGGAAAAACACACCTCGCCCACATAAAAGATGTAGGCTGGTTATTTGAATATTTTGCAGTACTTGTTCTTAGTACAAATACAAAGATATATAAAACCATTATCGCAAAAGATGCAATTAGTCAAGAACAATTTTATGTATTGCGTATATACCTTCGGTCCCTTAATAATCAGCGATAAGTAAAACCAATTTCACACATTTAAAAGTTTGTGAGAGACTTCAAAACATTTAAAAGATGTTATACGTAAGACTAAACTATAAACTGTCAAATATTCATATAATAGATTGTTAGTTTTTTTATGACATAGAATAATGAAAGATACACTCCGACATGGACGTATATTGGCGTCTCCATTGCCCAATTCTTTTGCTGGGCTAATGGAAATGTATGAGGCAAATTACATTCGCATACGCAAATTGTGCGGTCCTAAAGATTCCATGCCATTGGTAGCAGTATCACGTATTTCAAGAGGTATGGATCTCTATCTTCAAGTCCTAGAACAAACAAAATATACCTCCACCATCGCTTTGACCTATTATTTTGCTGATGCTGAGTCTGGTTTTTTGGCATATCCCGATCTCAAGCTAAGAATCTATTACGATGCATTACAGACTGAAGTAATAAGTCATACATATAGACGCAAAAATTCTAATTTTAGTGCTTTCAACTATGCTTTGGGCCCATCGCTATTGAAACGCTGGCGAATCAATCGATTTCTGTTTAAATGGCTATCTTACTGTGATCGCCAAGGCCATTCCTTCCTAATTACTGACAAATCTAGGCGAAATCATCTGCTTACCGAAAATGTGGAAATTCCGTTGCAGGGGCCTGCCAATTCCAGTACTATTGCTTAGTGATCAAGTTATCTATTTTATCTAACTTGTTGATATTAAAAAATAAAAATAATTCATAGAATTTGGCTCAGTCGACATTTTCAATACTCTAGTTGGTGTTAAAATAACCATTAGAAACATGGTTAATGGTTGGCTTGACCAAATTTTTGCCATTCAAGGTAGAAGGTGAAAGATTATGAAACTATCGACAAAAGCGCGTCACGCAATTACTGCAATGATGGATCTCGCAATAAATGATAAGTACAAGCCTGTAACGCTGGCAGATATTTCACAGTGTCAAGGTATTTCACTGTCATATTTAGAACAATTATTCGCCAAGCTGCGAAAAAGTGATTTGGTAGTGGGCGTGCGGGGGCCTGGCGGAGGTTATCGTCTAGCGCGTTCACCTCATGATATCTCAATTGCTCAAGTTATCAGTGCGATTGATGACAGTGTAGAACCACAACAGCAGCATTCAGAATTATCGATGCAGTACGATGATCGTTGTCTTACGCATCAAATTTGGGATGAGCTAAGTGCCAAGATCTATAGATATTTGGACGGTGTTTCGCTAGGTGAATTTACAGATCGTCCTGAATACCATGCTTTGCGACAACAGTCTTCTGGCAATAACCGTAGTCATATGTTCCCTAAGCGCTCTGCGGCTTAAATTAATTACCTAACTAATTCAATACTCTTGTAAAAAGCCCGAATTATCGGGCTTTTTTTGTCATGTAACTAATTGTTGTGTACCACAACACTTTTGCACTTTAAATATAGTAGGGCGCTTAATACCTTCATTTGGTCTTTATTTGATTGATCGGTCCAGATATACTTATATGGACTAATCAGTCAAATAACTTATTTAGAATAAAGACTAATAAGACAGGCTAATTTTCAGGAAGGATAGGGGTGAGAAACAAATCGTTTGTACCCGATGATGCATTGCACCTTGCGATGTTACGATTTTGGGAAAAAGGTTATGAAGCCACTTCGATGCAAGATTTGCAGGATGCAATGGGCATCAAGCGTCAGAGTCTATACGATACTTTTGGTAGCAAGCATGAATTATTCATGTCTTCGTTACGCTATTACCATGAACATGTAATAGGTCGGAATCTATCTAAACTCAATACTGATCCTTCACCTAAAAAAGCGATACACAATTATTTTAATCAGCGCTTAAAAGATATAGACGATCCAAAGGTTATTAAAGGTTGTTTGCTTACAAATTCAGCTACTGAAATAGGGCTTTGGGAAGAAGATGTAAAAGCACAAATTAAAAAAATGCTGGAAGATATGGAAGATATATTTCGTACTGCAATTCAACGTGCACAAGATTTAGGAGAGGTGAGCTTTGATAAAGATGCAAAATTACTGGCTATTCAGTTGGTAAATAATGCACAGGGATTATTTGTCATGGCCAAGTCAGGGATGAGTAGAAACAAATTAAACAAGCTAGTAGAGCAATTTCTTACAGTACTTGATTGAATAATAAACAAAAGAAACAGGAGGATGAAATGAAACAAGAAGTAACAGTAGATGGATTGAAAATCAATATAAATATCGAAGAAAGTGGTAGCGGAGATACCACGTTGCTGATGGTGCATGGTATTCCTACTAATGCGAGATTATGGAGACATGTGCAGGCTGAGCTTCCACAATATCGAACCCTTGCCATGGACATGGTGGGTTACGGGCAGTCCGATATGCCATTAGATAAATTTAAGCACTCGTTTATGAATCAAGCGGAGGCAGTGAAAGGCGTTATTGAAGGCCTTGGCTTAAAAGGCAAAGTCATACTGGTTGCTCACGATCATGGAGGCGGTGTCGCGCAAGTATTTGCAACTAAGTATTGCGACTATATTTCTCGACTAGTGTTAATTAATCCAGTTTGCTTCGATCAATGGCCGGTGTGTGAAGTAGAGGCCTTGGCGGGTTTAGATGGCGCACCAGATGAGGTGTTACAACAAGCGCTAGGGCAGGCAGTTGCTGGATTTCCGGCCTTGATGCGCATGGGTAGTTATGATGGCGCACCCTTTACCGATAAAAACTGCAAACAAAATTATTTGCAGTTTTGGGGTCGAGGTCCGGGTATGACTGGATTTAAGTCCTTAATTCGTATCGCTGCGGACCCGCAAAATTCAGATACCGATGTTGATCATAGTAAAATTACTTGTCCTACCATGGTGATGTGGGGTGTGGCAGATAACTTTATGTCAGCTTCGGCAGCTGAAAAACTAAAAGAAAGAATTTCTGGTCCAACCCGCGTGCAATACTTAGAACGTGCCGGACACTGGGTACAGGAAGATCGCCCGGATGAGGTCGCGAAGTATATTAATGACTTCGTAACGGAATGGGCAGGAGTTAATTTATAGCAGACTTAATTTTGCGCTAATTTTTCGTTAGCATAAAATGACTTCAGCTATAAAAATCTATATTAATAGCGAGTTATCTTGAGATAACTCGCTATTTTTTTGAACAGATAATACTCTTTAGATTAAAGTAAGTCTTTTACAGCATCTCTTTCTTCAAGCAATTCTTTTTCAGTTGCTTTTATCATATCAGAGCTAAAGTCGTCCATATTTAAACCTTGGACGACTTCATAGCTACCATTCTTACATTTAACAGGAAACGAATATATAAGTCCTTTTGTGATTCCATAGTCTCCGGTTGATGGAATCCCCATACTTACCCAAGCATCATTTGAGGTGCCAAGTATCCAATCACGCATGGTGTCAATAGCCGCTGAAGCAGCAGAAGCTGCTGAAGATGCGCCACGAGCATTAATAATTTCTGCGCCGCGTTTTTGTACTTTAGGTATAAACTCATTTCGATACCAAGTTTCGTCAACTATAGAAGTTGCATTCTTGCCATCGACAATGCAATGACTAATATCTGGAAATTGGGTAAGTGAATGATTGCCCCATACAGCCATGTGTTTGATTTTTGTTACCGGCACACCAGTTTTTGTTGAAAGCTGGCTGATGGCACGGTTATGGTCGAGACGCATCATTGAGGAAAAATTTGTTGGTGGAATATCGGGTGCATTATTCATTGCAATTAGTGCATTGGTGTTTGCAGGGTTACCAACGATAAGCACTTTTACAGTACGTGATGCGTAGTCATTAATAGCTCGACCTTGCGGGCCAAATATTTTTCCGTTTGCACTCAGTAAATCACTGCGTTCCATGCCTTTTGTGCGTGGTCTAGACCCAATTAGCAAAGCAAAATCCACATCTTTAAACCCAGTTTTGATATCCGCAGTGGTGATAATTTCCTCTAGGAGGGGAAATGCACAGTCACGCAATTCCATTTCAACTCCACGCAAAGCCTCCAACGCTGGCTCAATTTCAATCAGTTGTAAGATTAAAGGTTGATCTGTACCAAACATGCCTCCTGCCGCAATACGGAATGCAGCTGCATATCCAATATTTCCTGCGGCTCCAGTAATGGCAACGCGTACAGCTGGTTTCATATTTTACTCCTTATTAAGATAATGCTTTTAGTTTGGATGATGTTGTTTTTCTAAGTATTCATGTGACTGCATTTCGATTAATCTGCTGGCAGTTCGTTTAAATTCATCAATAAGCCTTGATCCTTGGTACAATTCATCAGGATTTGATTCTGCAGACAAAATTAACTTTACATTACGATCATAAAATTCGTCTATAAGATTTATGAATCTTCTAGCTTGATCTTCCTTATTTTTGAAAACAGGCACATGCGAAATTAAAACGGTATTAAACTGTTTCGCTAGACTAATATAGTCAGATGCGCTCCGCGGCCCATCGCATATTTCTTTAAAATCAAACCACGCAATACTATCAGTATGTCGTATGGTCTGTATCGCACGGTTGTTTATTTGTATCTTTTCCCATGAGGCTTCATTTCTTTCAGTAGCGAGGTTAAGGAAACTATGTTCTAACCAATCTTGTGATAATTCATCAATAGGACAGTTATAAACATCACTAGTCTGTAAAAATTCAAACCTATGATCTATTTCTCCATCCAATTCAATCACCTTTGTATGTTCTTGTAAAAGTTTAATTGTGGGTAAGAATCGTTCACGTTGTAATCCATTCTTATATAGTGAGTATGGTTCTACATTTGAAGTGGCAATTAGTACCACGTTGTTATCAAAAAGCCCTTCTAATAGGCCTGAAATTATCATTGCATCACCAATATCATTAACAAAAAATTCGTCAAAACATAAAACTTTAGCTTTGCTAGCAAATTCTTTGGCTACTAATTTAAGTGGGTCGCTTTCATCGCGATATTTCTTTAACATCTTGTTAGCTTCATCCATAAAACGGTGAAAATGTAGTCGTAATTTTTCTTGGGTGCCTAAATTAGAGAAAAATAAATCCATTAACAATGTTTTGCCACGGCCAACGCCGCCCCAAATATATAAGCCTTTGATATTATTTGCGCTAGAGCTACGTGACAAAAGGGCTGCGACGCGATCTATAATGGTTGAATCTTCTGGATTGTTTTGATTAAGTTCGTCATATAAGGCTTGTAGTGCCTGAACAACCTTTTTTTGTTTCAAATCTTCGACTAAGCGATGTTTGTTGAGCAGTTCTTTATATGCCGACTCAATCATTGTTACTGATTTTTATTGTTGTAAATAAGTTAGTTAACTAGTTTGCTTCTGGTAATCAAAAATTTCCTCAGCCTAAATTACCAGCGGACCAGGGTTGTCTATTACAGTTAATTTTGTCGTGCAGTGTTAATCCTTGCGCGCTCAGCATCCAAGTGGTACTAGGAGAGTAAGATCGACACTCAATGCAATCCTAATACCTTATATGATTATTGAAGCAATCCAGGGCCAAATACTAGTAAATTTACTCATCCACCTAGAGAAAAAACAGGAAAATCGTATAGTTTGGACAATTATTGTTCATTACTGAGCCGAAGATATTTTCATCATGCCTTGCAAATAAGCCAAATTCATTCAGTGAGGGTCTATTAAGAATGGCTAGACTTTCGTTATTCAAATAAAAAAACTCTCAGTAGATCAGTATACTTACGTGGATTAGATACTATAAATTGTCACAAATGTGCCAAAAATTGTCGAAATTTCACTAAATTGTTTCGGCATAAATACTTGATGATTTATCTAAGTTGTTGAAATTCATGACCTTTGTATATTTGGCATTATATGTGCTTCAAATATTAGTGAGCCTCTCAACATGATACAGATATCCTCTATTTGACATGTTGTTATTCTCGACTCCTCCTGGATTCGGGCGCCTAATTAGGCGCCCATTTTTTTGCCCAAATATAAATGTACTTGCTACAAGTCCTATGTAATTAATTTTTACGGGATTCTAGGTTAGTAGGGCTTCAACTCTGGCTTTTATTCGCGAATAATCTATGCAATGTCACTAGGGCCCCTCATGGTAGATCTTTGTGCGGATAGCTTATCTTTACAAGAACGTACACTTTTGGCATCACCTCAGGTAGGAGGTGTGATTCTATTTAGTCGTAATTTTACCTCTGTTGAAAGACTCGTTGGTTTGATTAACGAGATTCATGCTTTACGACATCCAAGATTATTGGTAGCGATCGACCAAGAGGGCGGACGCGTCCAAAGATTGCGTGAAGGATTCACACAATTGCCTGCAATTAAATTACTAGGTGATATTTATGATGAGGATCCATTGCGCGCAGGTAAGTTAGCTGAAATTACAGGTTGGCTAATGGCAGCCGAGCTACGTTCTGTTGGTATAGATTTTAGTTTTGCACCTATACTTGATTTAAATCATGGAGTCAGCCAAGTAATTGGAGATCGTGCGTTTCATAATGATCCAGAAATTGTATCGATATTAGCTTTGCGTTACATACATGGAATGCGCATGGCAGGAATGCAAGCTGTGGGTAAACATTTTCCCGGGCATGGTGCGGTGATAGCAGATTCACATATCGAACTTCCGACAGACTCTCGTGATTATCAAGATATATTGATGGAAGATTTGGTGCCGTTTCAACGAATGATTAATCAAGGTTTGGCAGGGATTATGAGTGCTCATGTCGTATATGAAAAAGTGGATAATAATGTAGCCACGTACTCGAAGAAGTGGTTAGATATTGTGCTCCGCCAACAATTGGAATTTAAAGGCGTTATATTCAGCGACGACCTTAGCATGAAGGCAGCAGATTGTAGTGAAGAATATTTAGGACGTACAAAAAAGGCATTACAAGCTGGTTGCGATATGGTCCTAATTTGCAATGCTAGTGAACAAGCATGCGAAGTTGCAGAAACATTAGAAAACTATAACAATCCAACATCACAAATTCGTCTTACACGTATGCATGGAGGCAAGAATCCAATCTCTTATCAAGACTTACGAATAACAGAAGAATGGCGACGTGCTGTATCGCAAGTTGAATCGTATCAAGACTCACCTTATGGCGAACTAACTATTTAGCAAAAATATAATCTTTTAAAAAAATTACAAAAATGGAAAAATTTGAACTTTTAAATATCTTCAGTGATTTAAATTTGTCTGAATTCTTTGGCCCATGGGTGTTGCAAGTCTTCATAGTTGTCTTAGCAGTTTTATTATTCAATTTTGTAGTTAAGTTATTTTTGCGAAAACTAGAAAAGATTGCCGCACAAACTACTAATAATTGGGATGATGCTTTATTAAACTCAGTTGGCAAACCATTACGTCTATTAATTTGGGTTATTGGAATATTATTTGCAGCAGATATTGTTGCAAGTAGGACTGAGGCAGTAATATTCAATGCAATTGATCCAATTAGAAATATCATAATTGTCGTTACACTAGCTTGGTTTTCAATTCTTTTCGTTAAAGAATTTGAAAAAGCCTATATAAAACACCAGGAACAACAAGGTGAGTCCGTTGATCTAACAACTACGAATGCGCTAGCTAAATTAGTGCGTGCTTCTATATTAATTACTGCTGCATTAATTATGATGCAGACTTTAGGCTTTAGTATTTCCGGAGTATTAGCATTTGGAGGAGTAGGAGGCATTGCAGTTGGTTTTGCAGCAAAAGATTTATTATCTAATTTTTTTGGTGGTCTAATGATACATTTAGATCGCCCATTCCAGGTTGGTGATTGGATATGCTCCCCAGATAAAGAAATAGAAGGAACTGTTGAAGAAATAGGTTGGCGTCAAACCAGAATTAGGACATTTAGTAAACGACCAATATATGTTCCAAATTCAATCTTTATGAGTATTATCGTTGAGAATCCTTCACGTATGTCACACCGAAGGATTTATGAAACTATTGGTGTGCGTTACGACGATATCCATTCAATGGATGCGATTGTTAATGATGTTAAAAAAATGCTCATGGAGCATGAAGAAATCGACAAAAGTCAAACTATGATTGTAAACTTTAATGAGTTTAGTGATTCTTCTGTTGATTTTTTTGTTTATACGTTTACTAAGACAACAAACTGGATTAAATACCACGAAGTTAAACAAGATGTTTTGTTGAAAATATCTAATGTCATTGAAAGTCATAATGCTAGCATTGCCTATCCTACACAAGTTCTTCATATTGCTAACACATCTACCGACGTACTCTCTACTGTGTAGCACATAATCAGTAATTATCAACATGGAAGACTCTTTACATCAAGATGCAATTGAAACGCAAAATAATGCTGATCTATTGATTTCAGAAAAAGAAATCATGAGTTCAATTAATATTGTCGCTAGAGATATTAAAGCAGTAATTGGTGATGAGGTGCCTGTTTTATTGTGTGTGATGAAAGGCGGTCTCATGTTCACTGCCGAATTGATGAAACGTATTCAGTCACCTTTAGAATTAGATTATTTACATGTAGATCGTTATCGTAATCAAACCCAAGGCAGTAGTATCCACTGGCGTAAAGAGCCAGATATTGATCTTCAAGGTCGCTTAGTGTTGCTGGTAGATGATATCTTTGATGAAGGTTATACCTTGCAAGAACTCATTGCTTATTGCAGTGCAAAAGGGGCGAGTAAAGTATTGACCGCAGTCTTATTGAAAAAAGCACTAGCAAAAAAACATACAGAAATTGTACCTGATTTCATTGGCCTAACTATCTCCGATAGATATGTGTTTGGGTGGGGTATGGATTACAGGAGTTATTGGCGAAACTTAACTGATATCTATGCCGTAAGTAAAAGTTAGTAGACAGAAAAATATGAATCGTCTTGCAATTATAGGTGGCACCGGACTTACTACAATTAATGATTTAAAAATACTAAGCAAACAAGATGTAGATACACCATATGGATCAACCAGCGCTCCATTCATATTGGGTGACATAGCCGGTAACGAAATTGTATTTTTACCCAGGCATGGATCTGCGCACACCATACCTCCGCATAAGATAAATTATCGTGCCAACATATGGGGTTTACGTAGTATTGATGTAACTCACATCATCGCGGTAGCTTCTGTTGGCGGTATACATCCAAATATTCCACCCAGGCAAATTGTCATTCCTGATCAAATTATTGATTACACCTATTCTCGTAAACAGACTTTTTATGAAGAAGAATTAGAGCGGGTTGTGCACATTGATTTGACGCAACCCTATTGCAATGAAATGCGACAAATCATGCTGCAGGCAGCGAAACAACTAGAACTAGATGTATTTGCTGGTGGCACCTATGGAGCTACACAGGGGCCACGTTTGGAAACCGCAGCTGAGATTAATCGTATGGAGAAAGATGGTTGTGATGTCGTTGGCATGACAGGCATGCCGGAGGCAACCTTAGCGAAAGAGCTTGATCTTTGTTACGCAACATGTGCGCTATCTGTAAATTGGGCTGCAGGTAAAACCGAACATGAAATTACTATGGAAGAAATACAACAATCAGCAGAAGAAGGGATGCTATCCATAAAGCAGTTATTAACTACTTCCATCAAGCTGTTTAAAATTCGATGAAGCTTGTTACGAAAATATTTCCAAATGTAGAAAATAAGCAAAATTAAATCTAATGAGTATTTTACATTCCTTAAGTGTTTGTTTAATGTTAATTCTCACTTACCGTGTAAACGAACATGAAGCATGCTGTTACCCTTTTCATAACTTGTACCAATGATTAACTAGTTACTGCCGCGCTCAAAAATATGCACCTGATTTGTATTACTAACTATCTGCCAATTTGAGTGATTTTTAGGTTTGCAACACATCACCATAAGGCTCATTGGTTTAAATTTAGATCAGCAGATAATCAACATACTCACAATAATTAAAAACTGGGTAAAGGCGCATTAGATGGTCAAATTTATTAATTTTTTTTAAATTGTTCTCAAATAGAACCTTTAGTGCCGCTCATCCTCATTTTCGTCTGCAAAATCATAAATTTTCATTAATTTTTCTAAGTAGCAGCCGTTATTAATTGGTAATTTATGCTGATTTATAAAAATGTTTAGATTTAATTCTCATGGTTGCAGCAGTTGATCCTTACTTACTGAAAAAATTTGAAGCCTGTACAGAGCTACCCAGCCCTCCTGGGATTGCCGAGCAGATAATCGAGCTAAGTGGCAAATCTGATAGTAATGTAGAAACCTTGGCAAATATCGTAAGCCATGATCCTGCATTAACCGCTAAAATCTTAAGAACTGCCAACTCACCAATGTATGCAAGAGTTTGCACAACCGAGACCTTGCAACAAGCGGCTGGGTTATTTGGCTGGAATGGAATGTACAATCTGGCTCTCAGTTTTTCTCTCGTAGGCTCAGTAGATAAAATGTCACATTCTGGGCTTGACCATAGTTATTTCTGGAAACATTCGCTTGCCAGTGCAGTGGCAAGTAGACACCTTGGTAAGGCCATCAATTATCGAAAATATGAGGAATTATTTATACCCGGGCTACTACAAGATATCGGAATGCTCGCAATCGAACTCGTCTGCCCTGAAGCTTATGCGAATTTGAAAAACAATCATTGTCGTCACACAGAAATCCAAGAAGTAGAAAAGTTGGCTCTTAATGCGGATCATGCTGCCATCGGCGCGTGGTTATTGGAAAAGTGGCATCTTCCAAAAAAAATATCACAGCTGGTTGCTGTAAGTCATGAAAAAAAGCAACCTGAAATTACACAAGAATTACAAGATGCAGCCAATTGTATAGCAATTTCAGACTTTATTGCAGATTGTATCTGCTGTGATGAAATTGATAAGGATTATGAGTTTGCGGCAAAAATGCTAGATGAAATGATCCATTTCGATATGAATAAGTTTTTATTTATTTTGGGATGGGTTGTTGAAGAGTATCATGAAACCGCAGATTTGTTTGATATTCATGTCAGTGACCCAGTCTCGATTGAAGCCATTGAAGAATTTGCGAAAGAGGCATTAATTAAAAAGAATTAAATTAAAATAATGTCTCCTTTTGGGCCAAAGCGGACATTCAAACATTACTTAGATTGTGATGATTTATAATCTAGTGTCCCATGAAATCCGTTTGCCATCTCTCATGCTTGTTAATCTCTTTATTTTTCTCAACATTCCACTTGCTGAATCACTCAACTTGAATGCTTTCAAGATATTCTATTATGTTGCTGATTCGTTCATCTACCGCTCCTTCATCACCTTCTATAGCGCGAAAACGATCGCCCCAGATCGGCATTTCTTGAGGTCCATGAAAGATGTTCACTCTGCGGCCATCGATAAAGGTGATTATTCTACGGCCATCGATGATTTGGTAGACGGCTGTTTCCGGAAATGAACCACCGTTTTCTTTACTTAGTAAGGTAAGGTCTTTCGGTGGCTTTGTCAGTTGCTCGGCCATGGGGCCATTTCCTTTACCATCAGTTCCATGGCAAACAGCGCAATTGTTGATGTAGTCCCGCGCACCAAGATGTTGCTCATTTGTGGTTTCCGAGTGAAGAGACGTTTGTAAAAATTGTACTAAGATCCCAATCAAAGCGGTAAATTTTAAAATAACCCTCAATTTGTTCAAATGAATATCTCCTATACTTCAATGTTTCTAAAGAATTATCTAGGTAAACCTATATTGCAAGTTCATGTGAATAATACTCTTGGCATTCCATTTCTCTACCTCGTACTACTCGTTTACCGATAAGATTACCGCGAGTTTCTGTCACTACAGTGTTCTGTCCTTCATGATGGTGTTTATCGTAATAATAAATTACGACCCAATCATGAGTGCGCCCCAATTGGTGAGCACGAAGTGTATTGGAATACACAGCAGTAAAATGCCATTCACCGCGCGATATATGAAGAATAGGCAGCCATGCTTTATCAGTAGGATTGAAACGCTTTGGCGCAATGGTGGGTAATATATTTTGCTCTGCTGCTTTACAGTAGCGATGATCAATTTCCAACAGCATCGATACTGAAGGTTCTTGTATTGGTTTAGTGGTAAGAAGCTGATATTTTCTTTTCCCCAATACTGTGTTTAACCAGGCTTGAATCGATTCGACACGATTTTTACCGATGTTCGGAAGCCTTTCTAAGCGGCCATTACAGGCTGCAACCTCTAATGCTTCTAATGTATCGATATGAAGCTGTTCATAAATTTCTTTAGCAAGGGCTGAACCTACACCTGGAATTCGTTTAAATAAACTAATCGGATCATTTTCACCTTTTAGCGCTTCCAAGCGTGTCATCTTACCAGTAGCTACATACTCGTAAATGGAGCGTGCAATCCCTTCTCCAATCCCGTGCAATGTGGTTAGACCAACAATACCTTGTTTTGCAATGATTTCTTTTAGGGGTTGGTTTAATGACTCAATTGTATTTGCGGCTCGTCGATAGGCATTGACACGAAAGGGATTTGCGTGTTGTTGTTCTAATAGATCAGCAATTTCTCGTAAATTTTTTGCAATTTCATCATTCATTGGTGCGCAAGTGTTTCATTAAAAACACCAAGTAATATACAAACTAAGGCTCAATCGAAGTCATTGGGCTGAATTCCAGGCACTTCTAGACGAACAGATATTTTGTCATCGTAATCTCTCACCTCAGCAGCTAACACACTCCATTGTCATGCATGTTCAAAAATCTTTTCATCTGCTACGATAATCAATTCTCTAGACTTAGCTTTGCCTTACGTTATCCCAGGTTTGTACAAAGCCTTTTTCAAATTTATCTTTAATTTTGTCTAATCTCCTCATCATTTACCACATAAAGTTATTTGAAGGCAATGTAAACCATAAAACCAATGCTGCTAATTTAAAGGTGTTAATGGTCAAAAAAGCTAACAACAGGCTGTAATTAATTGCTTGAATTCATAAAGCCTCACGTATAAATCTACTCGCTCAAGCTGCATCACTATCAATGTCTGCGAGTTCTAAAACCTCTATAGGCTCTTGCCAAATCAACTCGCTTTGTTCTCTTTCGTATTGCTCTCTAATTCTTTGTAATTCTTGAATCACAGCATTTAGCCGCTCTATCTTTTGATGTGTGTGTAGTTCGTTAAGCTCAAGATCTACGACTAGCTGGCCGGCTTGTTTAATTAACCAAGTTATATGATCATAATTGTCATCCTTCATAGCATTTCACCTCTCTAAAATACATCCTTTACACTACATTTTTCTAAGTCTAAATTGTGTAATTCCTCACGTATTTGTTCTGCGTCAATCTCACGACGATCTAATTCTTATAAATAAAAGTATATATAGGCATAAGAGGAGCATCCCCGTGGCAAAAGACAAGTCAAAAAGCAAAAAAAAGTCTAAATCTAAGCGATCCAAATCAGATAAAGTAGAAAAATCGCCTAAAAAAACGAAAAAAATACAAAAACTCGTTTCTTCACAATATCGAGAACAAATGATCGCAGAGATGGCCTACTTCAAGGCTTTGAAGCGACATTTTAAATGTAATTGTTGTTTTAGGGACTGGCTGGAGGCATAGAAAAAAATTGATGCTAGTCTTATGAAGTAATTCAGTTCTATGCGATATTAAGGTCTATAAAATCTCAATGCACACTTTGGGGCGTTAGCAGATATACTGATATTAGCGAATAACTTCTTCGCTTAGTGTCGGCATAGTCTGATTCGATTTTAAACGAAAAATTATTTTATCATTCTGACCACAATGTTTGCACACTAGCAATTTTTTAATAACAGTAAGTGGTACATCACGTCCTAAATTGGCTGTTAGCTTATTTACATCCAGTGCATCACCTGTTTTATGGCAGCGTATGCAATGAGGGTACAAATGCTCTGTTGTGTCAAGATCACTAAAGGTTTTTATTTTTCTTGCTCCGGTCATGTCACTTTCCTCAACAACATTCATGTAATAATTGAAATTAATCAGAGCTTTGAATTTTCTACCGCAAAAAAAGAAGACAATGAAACTACTAAGAAAACAGCTAGAAAAGCATACTTAAAAGAAAGACTGTAAATCTGTTTCATGTAAGCCCTGCAGCAGTACATAATTCTTATTCGGAATTCTATTATGACTCTTTCAGCAACTCATTCCAACCTAATTCGCAAGCAAGATCATGCGTTCTAATCGCGTGTCTCCTTTCGGACAAAAGCGATCATTCAACATTTTTTTAAATAGATCACATACCGTTTGAAATAATCCACATAGAAAATGCCGAAAATGCCCCTCCAAGACCAGAAAATAAACACAACTAAAAAGTGTGAAATGAATAAGGACCTATCTCAGCAGCAATCAATAAACCAAAAATTAAACCAATACAAATGCTATTTAAGCTAAAAAATCGTCTATTTTGTATTCAACATATTTTTATCAATTCATCGGGATTGCACCCTTTGATATTGCTTACAATATAATTATATATCACAGAAAAAAGTTGATGCTATACGTCCACAGTTTGGTAGTTACTTTAAAATGTTTAGGTTTTGGTTAGCACGGTGTTATTTCTTCAGCCTAAATCGCTAACTCTCACTGTTGATCTCTTATAACAATTAATATCGATTGTAACGGTAGTTAAAATCGTGGCTTCGCCCAAAACCATAATGTCGTGTTCGGTAGCCTTGACGGTAGTGACGGCCATATTTATAGCTATGATAATTTCTAAATTGGTTAGGCTTCCGATAATACTTATAAGACTTGTAAGGTTTGTAATTATATTTATGACCACCATCACCACGATAGTAGTTACCATGATGTTCAGCATTATGATGATAGTTGCCATGTGAGTAGTCTCTTGCATGTACTTGTGTACTAATTACTAATGCAAGAAAACAAATAGAGATTAACCAAATCATTTTTATATATTTCATTATTTGTAGCCTTCTTTCCAAAAATAAGAAATCCTTAAAAATAGACTAATTGGCAGACTGGAAGGCTGTATTGATATTGGTCAACTAAACCCTCAGTAATTGAATTGGCACCTATGAGTAGTAAACGTCCGGATTGAATCGAAAGCGGACATTCAGTTGGAATTGAAATTAGAGATAATTGTTAGGTCTAGTAATTTTCTTATTAATACAATGTAGCCAATCAACTAGCGAAAGCAGCGACATCACCGGGCCGGCGCAGCATTTTATCTACTTCGCCTTGATGCATCTCTTCAGCAGCAATCATTTGTCGAGCATATTCTTCTAACAATACAGAATGACCTTCAACTAAAGTCAATAATGCCTTATATTTCGCCAATGCTGCACGCTCATGTTCTAATGATTCTCGCAGAATATCTCCGATATCATGCTTATGGGTCTCTAATAATGGGCCAATTGCAAGTGAGGGGTGTTCGCCTAAGTGGGTTAACATTTCACCTGCCTGTCTTGCATGCGCCAAGGACTCGTCTGCTTGTGACTGCATCCAGGAGACGATGGGGATACGGTTATACCCATAAATCATCAGTGCGTAGTGGGTATAATGGACCACACCCGCAAGTTCCATCTCAAGAATCTTGTTGAGGTGAGATACTACAGTGGTCTGATCAAAATTCTCTTTCATTTTACTTCTCCTCATTCATTTTTTTGAATAATGACATTTATTTGAATAGTCTAGCGTACAAAGCAAAAAAATAAACTAGTCGAGTAATTGCTACGAATGTTCCCGTCTTTTAAAAATGAGCTATGACGCATCGACCGCATTGGGTCGTTAGCAGTCATAGATTTTCCAAGCTTTCTTAATAATCTTACTGTTTATGAATCTGCAGGCCGAATTTCAATGAGTATGCCAAGTAAAGGGTGATCAATATAGTGCAGCTCTTTACTGCGCATTTTTCGATGTGTTTTTAATTTAAAATCCGCTAATACATGGTCGCGTCCAAGTGGGTTATGTTCTGCATCAGCCCTTACATTAAATGGCCTACGATAAACTAAATCTGTATACACATGTAGGTAGCGTCCAAGGACCACTTTAACTGTACCATCTAGTTCATTGACAGGATGATTTTTTGGTAATTTTCGATCACTAAAATCTGCCTGTGCAAATGATCGTTCTTTAAACTCATTTCGATAGTTTTTACCAGCATGAATACGAACGGCTATGGCTTCTTCTTTAGCGAGACCAGGTTGTAACCATGCAATATGTTCTAAAACTTTATACTGTCCTGACCTGCTTAAGGCTGTTGCTTGATTGCCTAAAGTTAATGCTTCTTTAGGGTATAATACGAAACCATAAGACGTGGCGCTGTCATTAAGAAGGATCGCACCTTGTAAATCTGGAATTACTGGTTTTGTAGAAATGTGTAAAGACTGCGCTGAAGTACCTTGTACATTGGCAAAAAACACCATTTCGACGATGTAGTCCTTCGCAAATGTTGCTGGGCATGCGCTTAGCAATATTAAAAAAATAACTACTTTTATGTGACTACATATATCCATAAATTAATAATAATAATGAATTTAGGCTGCTTGTTTTAATTGAAGATCATTAAGTAGACCCACGATGGTGTCAATACGTTCCTGGGTATTGTTGGTTTCTGTGTAAATTGTGAGCTTTTCGGATCCATCTAATTTATACATATCAGGACAATTATGAATGAGAGATAGCAATTTATTTACATCAATATTAGGTGATTTGGCAAAGCGCAGACGTGCGACTTCATGACCCATTTCAATACGTGTGACCCCGTAACTAGAAGCAATTAATTTAAGCTGCGTAACTTGAAAGAGATTTTTTGCGAATTCTGGTAGTAGGCCAAATCGATCAATTAGTTCAACTTCAAGATCATCTAAATCATCAATAGTTTTTGCGCTTGCAATACGTTTATATAAAACCAGCCGTGTGTGCACATCTGGTACATAATCTTCGGGTAATAGGGCGGGTACACCAAGATCAACCTCAATACCTTGATCAAATGGCTGATCAAGCTCTGGAATATCTCCAGCTTTAAGTGCGGCTACGGCTCGTCCTAAAAGCTCATTGTATAAGGTAAATCCTATTTCTTGGATTTGTCCACTTTGCTCTGCACCTAGCAATTCACCAGCGCCTCTGATTTCTAAATCATGTGTGGCAAGTGTAAAACCAACACCAAGGTCTTCTAAGGATTCAATTGCCTCTAACCGTTTAAGGGCATCCGCGGTCATCATGGTACGTGGCGGTGCAATTAGATATGCATATGCTCGGTGATGCGATCGGCCTACGCGCCCTCGAATCTGGTGAAGCTGTGACAAACCAAGTTTGTCAGCACGATTAATTATAATTGTATTCGCAGTCGGGATGTCTATGCCGTTTTCAATAATGGTGGTGCAAACTAAGATACTGAAGCGTTGATGATAAAAGTCGAGCATGACCTGTTCTAAATCTCGTTCAGGCATTTGTCCATGTGCAATTCTAATAACTGTATCAGGTAGTAACTGTCGTATGTCTTTTGCAACCTTTTCAATTGTTTTAACTTCATTGTGCAAGAAAAAAACCTGTCCGCCTCGTTTTAATTCTCGCAGGCATGCTTCTTGGATCATGTTGTTGTTCCAAGTACCAACGAATGTTTTTATTGCCTGACGGTGGTTTGGTGGTGTTGCAATAATTGAAAGGTCACGTAATCCACTTAATGACATATTCAAAGTTCTTGGAATTGGCGTTGCCGTTAGCGTTAGTACATCTACTTCAGTTCGCATTTTTTTCAAAATTTCTTTTTGACGTACTCCAAAACGCTGTTCTTCGTCAACAACAATTAAACCAAGATTTTTAAATTTTATATTAGAGCTTAGAAGTTTGTGTGTGCCAATAACAATATCAACCTTGCCTTCTTCCAATCCAGTCATTACAAGTTTTTGATTTTTTGTGGATAGAAATCGAGATATATATTCAATGCGTAATGGCCAATCAGCAAATCGATCGCTAAAGCTTTGATAATGTTGCGAAGCAAGTAATGTGGTTGGTACTAATACCGCTACTTGCTTGCCGGCTAATGCCGCAATAAACGCAGCGCGCATAGCAACCTCAGTTTTACCAAATCCAACATCACCGCATACGACGCGATCCATCGGTCTAGACGATTCCATATCCGTAATTATCTCATCGATCGCTTTTTGTTGATCTGGAGTTTCCTCATAGGCAAAGGTGGTGCAAAAAGAGTTTAATTCTTGGTGATCAACCGTATACGGATAGCCCTGTTTGGCTTCACGAAGTGAATAGATATCAAGCAGTTCTGCTGCGACATCACGTGCCCTTTTTGCTGCACGGCGTTTAATGTTTTTCCAAACATCCCCTCCCAGGCGGTGCAAAGGCGCATTTTCTTCGGAAGCTCCGGTATACCGGCTTATTAAATGTAGGGATGAGACAGGGACGTATAGTATGTCACCATCGGCATATTCTAGAGTAAGAAATTCTGTTTCTGTTCCACTCAGAGTTAGTGTTTTTAGTCCTTTAAAACGTCCTACACCGTGGTCTTCGTGCACAACGGGAGAGCCATCGCTTAAATCCGAAAGATTTTTAATTAGTGCTTCAGCATCCCGAATTTGCCTTCTACGTCGTCTTTTCTGTTTTGCACGAACGCCAAAAAGATTACTTTCTGTGATAATGGCTATTTTATCTTGTTGCAACAGCAGGCCTTCTTCTAAAGGGCCGATGGTGATCGCAATAGCAACTTCTTGATCCAAAAATTCTTGCCAATCTTTTATAACAGTTGGTTGTAATTCAAATCCTTTTAAAACATCTATTAAGTATTCTCTTCTGCCGGGCGACTCTGCTAGAAATAATATTTTATATGTATTATTTTTAATAAATCGTTTTAACTCAGATGCAGGGTCTTTAATGCGTGTATTGATTGTAATATTTGGTAATATATGAGTATCAAAATTATATTGATCACGATGTAATTGCTCTAATTCATATTGTTGTAACCGAATCGTATTGAACTTGTAAATATTCCTTTCAAAAATTTCGGTTGAAATCCATAATTGTTTAGGGTGCAATGGAGGACGTTCTAAATCATATTTTCGTTGTTCATACCTAGAAAAAATTTCATTTTCAAAGTCATTTACAATATCAACAATATCTTCGATTAAAACCAACTGGCTATTTGTAGGTATGTAGTCAAAGAAAGTGCTGGTTTCTTCACAAAATAAAGGCAAATAATATTCAATCCCTGAAGGTAAATTATTATTGCTAACGTCACGATAGATAACGCTTTTATTTGGATCACCTTCAAACTGTACTCGATAGTTTTGTCTAAAACGTTTTATAGAAATTTCGTCTGTCGGAAATTCTCTTGCAGGAAGAATTTGAATACTTTCGACTTTATCAATCGAAACTTGATTTTCTGGATTGAATGTACGAATGGTTTCAATCTCATCGTCAAATAAATCAATTCGATAAGGTGAACGACAACCCATAGGGTAAAGATCAATGATGGAGCCACGTACCGCAAACTCACCATGCGCTATTACTTGAGAGACGTATTGATAACCAGCTTTTACAAGTGTCTGTTTGAATGTTTCTAAGTCAACTTGATCGTTTATGGCAAGGGTTAGTGTCTGTCCCAAGATAAATGATTTGGGGGCTAATCTAGAAAGGATAGTGCTAGCTGAGATTATTAATGCACCTTGATCTGTCTTTGGCAAAGAACATAAGGTAAGTACACGATCCGAAATAATATCTTCATGTGGTGAAAATACGTCATATGGCAGTGTTTCAGAGTCTGGGAACATTAAAATATTAGTGGAGTTATTACAGAAGAACGCAAGCTCGCTTTCTAGAGTATGAGCAAATTGAATATTCGGAGTGATAATCAGCGTTAAGCCATTGAATTGCTCTATCGCATTTGCAAGAGCTAGGCCTTTGCTGCACCCATATGTTCGACCCCATGTAATATGGGTGTGGCCTTTACCTGGGAGTGGAGGGTTGAAAATATTCATGTTGAATCAGATAAATATCACTCTGAATAAAAAGCACGCCATTCTACTGACTGTGCCAAATAAATACATATTTGCTGTTCCAAGTACATCTATACAATAGAATTGGCATAGATTTAAATTGTCATAGTGAATCGCAATTAAGTGACTCGAAAGGCGAGTATTGTGCCCGGATAATTTTATGAGAATCATTCTCATTAACAATGTTTGACCAGCCATCGGCCATGCATATTCGTTCATCGATTCAACGCCACCACGTGTTAAGATTCCTATGTAATTAATGAGTTATCCAACTTAATCTACATATTTCCTTAACTGATTAAATGCTATGCGCACACAGGAGGTAAGCGTACTAAAGGCACATGACCTGAAATGTGTGAGAGGCAGTGCAGAACTATTTTCCAATCTTAATTTCTCAATTCAATCGGGTGAAGCTCTTGTAGTTGAAGGCAGTAATGGCAGTGGTAAAACAAGCCTGCTTAGAATTATATGCGGTTTTAATCAATCTGCTGAAGGAGAAATTACCTGGTGTGATGAGTCAATTGATAGACATGAAATTTATCAGCAGCTGATTTCTTATATTGGACATCAATCTGGAGTAAAACTGGATCTGACCGTATTCGAGAATCTTTTATTTGCACAGCGATTGGTAGGCACAAATAGAAAAGAATCAGAAATTAAAGAAATTATTCGTTCTGCTGGTTTGTATAAGCAAAGGAATGTATTAACTCGCAAACTTTCTGCAGGCCAAAAGCGCCGTGTTGCGCTAGCTCGTCTGCAATTAGAAGAAAGGTCGATTTGGATTTTAGATGAGCCGCTTACGGCGTTAGACAAAGAATTTGTTACAGGGTTTGAAACAGTTTTGAAAAATCATTTAGACCAAAAAGGCATGCTAATTTTAACAACACATCGTGATTTATTAATTCCAAATCACCTAGTTAAACGAATCAATCTTTCCTAAATATGTTAAGAGCCTTGCTAACAATTATTCAACGCGATTTACTAGTGGCTTTTCGACGTCGTGCAGAATTGATGAACCCTATTTTGTTCTATGTGATTGTAGTGACATTATTTCCACTGGGAGTAAGTCCTGATAAAAATTTCTTAAGTCAGTTAGCACCTGGAGTTGTGTGGGTAGCGGCATTGTTGGCAGCATTGATATCTATGGAAAGTATTTTTCGTCAAGATTTTGATGATGGAAGCATAGAGCAATTATTTTTAAGCCGATACCCGCCAACATTGTTGATCTTTGGCAAAGTTATTGCACATTGGCTAATTACTGGATTACCAATGTTAATAATTGTGCCGGTGATGGCTTTACTCTTATATATACCTAGTCAGGCTATACCCACACTATTCGTCACAGTACTACTTGGTACACCAATACTCAGCTTAATTGGTGCGATTGGGGTAGCACTTACGGCAGGTCTGCGAGGTGGTGGTGTATTATTAGGTCTACTTGTATTGCCGCTTTATATTCCGGTTTTAATTTTTGCATCAGGTGCGGTGAGTGCTGCAATTGATGGATTGGCTTATTCAGGACAATTGGCAATTTTAGGGGCAGGTTTGATACTAGCCTTAATACTGGCACCGTTAGCAATCAGCGCTTCATTAAAAATTAGTATGAGTTAACAATGTGGTCTTTTCTTCATAAATTATCATCACCTAAGTATTACTACGAATGGTCTGGTAAATGGATACCGTGGTTAGGAGCCTTAACCCTAATTCTTATGGGGATAGGTTTATATTGGGGATTAGTCATAGCGCCTCCCGATTACCAACAAGGGGAAGGTTACCGAATTATATTTGTACATGTACCTGCTGCTTGGATGTCAATGTTTGTATACGTAGTAATGGCCGTGGCGGGTGTCATTGGTTTAATTTGGAAGATAAAGCTTGCTGAGATTGTGGTAGCAGAATGTGCGCCTATTGGTGCAGCCTTTACAGCGTTGGCACTTATGACAGGAATGTTATGGGGCAAGCCGATGTGGGGGACTTATTGGGTTTGGGATGCCAGACTAACCTCGGAATTAATTTTATTATTTCTTTATTTGGGGGTCATCGCCATATATTCGGCAATAGAAGATCCAAGAACTGCAGCAAAAGCTGCAGCGATTTTTGCTATTGTGGGGGTAATTAACATTCCAATTATTCATTATTCAGTAGTGTGGTGGAATACCTTGCATCAGGGTGCCACTGTAACCAAATTGGATTCTCCCTCTGCACATCCAAGCATGTTAATTCCGCTTTTGATAATGGCATTCGCATTTAAGGCGTATTTTGTTTGGCTTTTATTTATTCGAGCACGTAATGAAATATTATCACGTGAGCGATCGACTAATTGGGTAAAGAAACTTATAACAGCGAGTTAGTCATGCAAGAATTTATTCACATGGGCGGTTATGCCTTTTTTGTTTGGAGTGCATATGGACTTACTGCCCTGGTATTAATATCTAGTGTTATAGTCGCAAGTCGACGCAAAAAAAAGATTTTTAAAGAAATAGAAGATAGTTTTGAGGATTAAAAGGTAAAAGATGCGCGCAAAAAGAAAACAACGTTTAATATTTGTCGTGATACTCTTAGTAGGCTTTAGTGGTGCTGCGGCATTAGGGCTATATGCGATGAAGCAAAATATTATGCTGTTTCATACACCATCTGAAATCATCTCAGGTGATATACCAAAAGAGAAAATGTTTAGAATTGGTGGACTGGTTGTGGAAGGAAGTGTGGTTAAAGGCGGTGATGGATTAACTACTGAATTTAGTCTCACAGACACGACTGAAACAGTACCAGTTCGCTATACAGGTTTATTGCCAGATTTATTTCGTGAAGGGCAAGGTATTGTTGCGCAAGGTAAGCTAAATGAAAAAGGTGTCTTTGTTGCACAAGAAGTTTTGGCAAAACACGATGAAAATTATATGCCACCAGAAGTGGCTGCAGCCTTAAAAGAATCTGGCGCCTCACACCCAGATAACATTCCTAAAACATCTTACTGATAACTTATGATTCCTGAGATTGGTCACTTTGCATTGATTATTGCGCTTTGCTTAGCGCTTGTTCAAACAATTGTGCCATTACTTGGCGCACAGACTCATATTAGTCAATGGATGGCAGTTGCCAAACCTGCTGCGCGTGGTCAGTTTCTTTTTATCATCATCGCTTATATTTGTCTGACATATAGTTTTATTAATAGTGACTTTTCAGTTTTTTATGTCGCGAGCAACTCAAATACTGCGTTACCTCTTCAATACAAAATATCTGCAGTTTGGGGTGCGCATGAGGGATCTTTATTGCTATGGGTATTAATGCTTGCTGGATGGACTTTTGCGGTAACGATATTTAGTCAAAGTTTACCTAATGACATGGTGGCGCGTGTATTAGGTGTGATGGGTTTTGTAAGTGTTGGGTTTATTCTTTTTACGTTGCTTACATCAAATCCATTTGAACGTGTATTTCCTGCTCCATTAGAGGGTAAAGATCTTAATCCGCTTCTGCAAGATCCTGGCTTAGTCATACATCCACCTATGCTGTATATGGGCTATGTAGGATTTTCTGTTGCTTTTGCTTTTGCTATTGCTGCATTACTAGGCGGCAAACTTGATTCCGTTTGGGCTAGATGGTCGCGACCATGGGCAACTTTTGCATGGGTATTTTTAACGATTGGTATTACGCTTGGTAGTTGGTGGGCCTACCATGAATTGGGTTGGGGTGGCTGGTGGTTTTGGGACCCCGTTGAAAATGCATCTTTCATGCCTTGGTTAGTGGGTACTGCGCTTATTCATTCGCTTGCAGTTACCGAAAAAAGATCAAGTTTTAAAAGCTGGACCGTGTTACTCGCTATTTTCGCTTTTTCATTGAGCTTGCTTGGCACCTTTTTAGTGCGCTCAGGTGTTTTGGTGTCTGTACATGCATTTGCTACTGATCCAGCTCGTGGAGTATATATTCTAATCTTCTTGGCTATTGTAATTGGGGGTTCTTTACTGCTTTATGCGTTGCGTGCACCACATATCAAATCAATTGGCCAGTTTGATTTATTTTCTCGTGAAACAGCATTATTGCTTAACAATGTTTTATTATTAGTTGCGATGGTGACCATTCTAGTTGGTACATTATATCCATTATTCTTAGACGCACTTAATGCTGGCAAGATTTCTGTAGGACCCCCATACTTTAATGCGGTATTTGTACCTTTAATGCTGCCTCTTTTGTTATTTATTGGAGTCGGCCCTTTCATGCGTTGGAAAAAGACAGTCATGAAAGAAGTGTTTAAAAAATTAATTAAGATTGTTGTTGTTGGATTACTGCTTGGTATAGCACTTCCATTTATAGTTGCAGGAAAAACTTCAATATTAGTTTCAATAGGAATTAGTCTTGGAGGATGGTCTCTTGCATCTGCGATTTATTATTTATTTAAAAATGCCTTTCCTAAAGATTCAAGTTTCAATTTCTTTCAACGACTTAAGAAAGTTCCACGTTCAACGTATGGCATGTCGCTTGCGCACTTTGGCATAGGAATTTTTGTATTTGGTGTAACTTTTGTTAGTGCTTTTCAGCAAGAGAAAGAAATACCCATGCAAGCTGGTCAAAAAATTGAAATGGCAGGATATAAATTTGAGTTTGATGGCGTTAAAGATGTTCAAGGCCCTAACTATTCTTCTAAACAAGCATTAGTGAATGTGTATAAAAATGACAGATTAGTCGCGACATTATTACCAGAAAAGCGTACTTATCTTGTGCAACAAAATCCGATGACGGAGGCAGGTATTGACTCAGGTATTTTACGCGACGTTTATGTTTCCTTAGGTGAACAGATTAATGACAACGCTTGGGGTATGCGCCTGTACTACAAACCATTTATCCAATGGATCTGGGTGGGTGCAATTTTCATGGCATTAGGCGGTTTACTTGCTGCACTGGATCGACGTTATCGGCTTAAACTAAAACGAGAGAAAAAGGTAGTAGATACCTCGAACCAAAATCAACAGCCTGCTTACACTTCTTAATTTAAGTTCATGTTTAAGTATCTATTACCAGTAGTACTATTTTTTGTATTAGTTGGCTTTTTGTTTGTGGGTTTATATAGAGATCCCTCTGAAGTGCCATCGCCTTTAATTGGCAAACCTACACCACAGTTTTCATTACCTCGACTTAAAGGTACTCATAAATTTACAGAAAAAGAATTTCTTGGTCAGGTTTCGCTATTAAATGTTTGGGCAACATGGTGTCCTGCTTGTCACCAAGAACATCCAATATTAAATAAATTGGCGGATAGAAACGTTGCTCCTATATATGGGCTGAACTATAAAGATGTTGTAAGCAAGGCAAACCAATATTTAGCAAATTATGGAAACCCCTATACAGCAAATGCCGTTGATGAAACCGGTCGTATTGGAATAGAGTGGGGGGTATATGGCGCGCCTGAAACTTTTTTAATCGATAAAAAAGGCATTATTCGTTATAAACATATTGGCCCACTTACTTCTGAGGATCTCGAAAATAAAATCCTTCCAATGATACAAAAGCTGCAAAATGAGCCATCTTAAAATGCGAATAATTTGCAGTGTATTAATTGGATGCCTATCTGTGAGCATAGTAATAGCGGAGCCTGTTACTGTGGCCCCACAATATGAAGAGCGCTACCACTCGCTATTAAACGAACTTCGTTGCTTGGTCTGTCAAAATCAAACGATAGCTGAATCAGACGCAGATTTAGCAAAAGATTTACGTGTAGAAGTGAAGAAAATGTTAGAAGAAGGTGCGACGGATTCCGACATTATTGATTTTATGGCGAATCGTTATGGCGATTTTGTGCTGTACAAACCACTAGTTAAACCAAAAACATATTTATTATGGTTTGGTCCATTCGCCTTTCTTGCTGTTGTGGTTTTTATATTATTTGTGATTGTAAAAAAGCAAAAAAAGACCAACAACGCGCAACTTTCTACAGAGGAACAAGCACAGCTCAACTCAATTTTAGATCAAACTAAAGAATAAAAATCAAATGTTAAGTTTCTGGATTATTTGCACATTACTAATTATTGTTGCATTGATCATAATTTTGCCTTCGTTACTAGCTAAAGGAACACAGGCTGATTTAGACCGTCAAAAAATTAATCGTGCAGTTTTTGAGAAGAAGTTGAAAGAACTTGAACATGATAGAGAATATGATTTGATTGATAAGGAACAATATGAAGTAGCAAAGTCTGAACTACAACGTACGTTAATTGATGATCTAACAGATCAAAAAGAATTTGCATTAAAAAAGAGCAATAAAATTTTACCGATTATTATTTTACTAGCTGTACCAGTTGTAACAGTGCTTACTTATTTGAAGATAAATAATGGTCTGGTTTCATTGTCTCCTGATTTTCAAGCTCAAATGCAAGCACAACAACAAGGCCAAATGTCATCTGTTGAAGATGCAGTAGCGAGCCTCGAGCAAAAATTAAAACAAAATCCAAATAACCTTGACGGCTGGTTGATGTTAGGCAGATCCTATCTGTTATCAAATAAATTTGATGCTGCAGTAGCTGCCTTTGCTAAAGCCAATGATATCTCGAAAGGTGCAAATCCAAATGTATTAGTGGCGTATGGTGAAGCGCAAGGTTTTGCTGCAGGGCAAAAGTTTGATGAAAACACCTTGGCTCTCTTTACAAAAGCATTGCAGATAGATCCAAACAATGAACGTGGATTGTGGTATGCCGGTTTAGCCACCTACCAACTTCAAGACTATAAAAGCTCAGCTGGTTATTGGGAGAAATTAATGCAGCAGGTACCTAGCGATCAGGAACAAGTTAAGTCTGCATTACAAGTTTATTTAAATGATGCCAAGCAAAAAGCGGGCGTCGAAATCGTGGATGCACCCCAAGCAAGTGATCAAGCAACACTAAAACAGTCTGCAGCAGGCCAAGCGAGCATTATCGTAAATGTGTCTTTAGAAGAGAAGCTTGAAGAAAAAATTGTGAACTCTGACACACTTTTTATTTATGCGCGGGCACATAACGGACCCAAAATGCCTTTAGCGCTAGTGAAAATGACCGCTGGAGACCTGCCTACTTCAGTAACCCTGGATGATTCTGTTTCAATGATGCCCAGTATGACCTTATCTAGCATGGAGCAGGTTGAAGTGATTGCCAGAATTTCAAAGTCTGGACAAGCGATTATGCAGAGCGGGGACATATATGGAAGTGTTCAGTCTGTTAGCACTAACAAGTCTGAGACAGTGGACGTCGTAATAAGTGAGTTAGCACCTTAAGTAGACACAGCTCAACTCTCTTATTTATGGAAATTATGGGAGTATCTGATGTTCCAAATAGCAAATATATTATTACTAAGTGGCATTTGTTTGCTTGTTGTTTCTGCTTTTACATCTCAACAATTAATTAAAAAGCTTCCAATGGGAAAAGTTAGAAATAGTTGGCAAATGCTAACCTATTTTATTATTGGTATTATATTTGCGTATTCAGCCTATATGTTAATGCTCATGACAGGACAGGCAAATCTATCGAGTCTTGATATCCCCAAACTATGTTTTACTGCAGCAGCATTTATTTTGTTGCTGTGCTTCCTCACGTATCAAATTACTAGAGATATCCGTGAGGCGATTGCAATGGATCAAGCCAGCATTATTGACCCAGTTTTGGATATTTATAATCGGCGTTACTTTGACCGAAGAATAGATGAAGAAACACAAAGATCGCGTCGCTATAAGCTTCCTCTATCATTGATTTTGTTAGAAGTAGATGAATTTAGTAATGTGGTAGATCGACATGGCCGCCTAGTAGGTGATGTTGTGTTAAGAAAAGTAAGCGATTTCATTATGAACACTGTGCGTTCATCAGACATTGTTGCTAGATTTGATAAACATAAGATCATTGTGGCAACTACGCAAACTGAAGAAGATATGGCTGTAAAACTTGCAGACCGTCTGCGGGCAGAAATTGAAAAACTAGAAATCATTCGAAACAGCAAAGAAGAAAGTTCTCAAGCACTACACGTCACTGTAAGTGGAGGAGTGTCATGCTTACTCGATAGTATTAAAAATGGATTTGAATTAGTAGATTTAGCTGAAAATGCACTTCTACAAGCAAATAAAATAGGCCAAAACAAAGTATACACTTATGATCCTACGGATATTGTTGAACCTGTAGATGAAATGATCGAAGCTGCTACTGCATAGACAGCTCCTCTGTCACTAAAATTCCTTCCAGCTTTCCCCAAAGTTTTTGATTTATTGAAAATCAAAAGTTATATAAGTCTTACATATCGTATTATATTTTACCGTTTTAGGACCTGTTGTTTTAGCTAGAAATAAAATCATTGATAGTATCAGTTCATGCTTATAAATGAGGTAATACAAATATTTTTCAAAAAAATTATATGGATAAAGCAACAACTAAGAAAAAACTTGTAGTATAAAGGTTAGAAAAGACAGATAGATAATGGGCATCGAAGTAACTAGAAGTCTTTTAGGGTGGTGTGCACTGATAAATTTTGGACTTTTGTTAGGATGGCTAGTTTTTTTATGACTGCACACGATTGAATATATAAATTGCATGGGAAATAGTTTGATTTGTTCATCGATAGATTTGATGCTCTGCACTACATGCTGATGGCGATATTTAAGATGGCAATTATTCTATCTTTTCTAGTACCCTACTTAGTTTTAAGAATCATAGGATAGGGAGTTTGCGCTTGCTAGCTAGAGGAATTATATATTTACTTGTATTTGCCTTATTTGTTTCGCGCTTAATTCCGAAATATTTTGCTTTTACCGAAACAAATCAAGTACACCTTCTTGGAGTAGTTTGGGAAGGTAATACAGCACTTTTGGTGCTTATTGGTGTTGCAGTTCTAGCAATCGTTTTATTGGTTATTGGAACGAAAAATATCTATAAATATTTATTTACAGTACGTAATAACACAGAAATTAAATAGAGTTTAAGCCTTATCATCTATATATCGTTTATCGATGTCTTGATAGGCATCAACTCGTCTGTCACGTAGATAAGGCCATAATTGTCTTATTTGTTCTGTTTCAGATAAATCGATAGTGGTATGAATGGTTTCTGCATTATTTGCAGAGGCTTGAACTGTGACTTTTCCTAATGCATCTGTTACAAATGACTGCCCCCAAAAATTTATCCCATCAGTATTTTTCGAACCCTTATTTTCGTGACCAACGCGGTTAACGCAAATTACAGGGAGGTTATTAGCTATGGCATGGCTTTGCTGAATCGTCAACCAAGCTTGTAATTGACGCTGTTTTTCACTGTTTTCATCTCGTGGGTCCCAACCGATTGCTGTTGGATAAATCAGAATTTGTGCCCCTGCAAGTGCCATGAGTCGTGCACCCTCAGGAAACCATTGGTCCCAGCAAACCATTACGCCTAATTTACCAATGGAGGTTTGTATTGGTGTAAAGCCCAAATCACCCAAAGCGAAATAATATTTCTCATAATAACCAGGGTCGTCGGGGATATGCATTTTTCTATACATGCCAGCCAAGTTCCCATCATTATCAAAGACGACTGCGGTGTTGTGATAAAGGCCAGCTGTGCGTTTCTCAAATACGGAGCCAACGATAACGACTTTATTCTCTTTAGCTGCTTGACTAAGTGATTCAGTAAGAGGTCCAGGAATCGTTTGTGCGAGATTAAAATATTGCGAAGACTCTTCTTGGCAAAAGTATAAGCTGGTGTGCAGTTCACAAAGCACAATTAAATGAGCACCATTTTTGGCGGCAGATTGAATTTCTGCAAGACTGTAATCAAGGTTGGCTTGATAATCAGCCTGCATTTGTTGTTGCACTAGTGAAACGCTGATATTGCTCACTTAAGTAGCCCTTCAGGAATTTGCATGGTGGCACAGTGTAGCCCGCCAAACTGTTGAATCAAAGTAGTACTTTCAAGATCAATTATTTCGCGAGACGGAAATAACTCCTCAAAAATTTTAAGTGCATAACTGTCATGCTTGTCATTAAAGACTGGTACTAAAACAGTTTCATTAATGATTAAAAAATTAGTATAGGTAGCAGGTAGTTGTTTTCCAGATAAAAAAATTGGGTCAGGTAGAGGAAGCGGTACAATTTCGAATCTATTATTACTTTGTTTTTTAATAGAATCTAACTGTTTGGCAAGTAGAATTAATGCATCGTAATTCGCGTCATTGGAGTTACCTTTTGAAGTGTATACAATGATATCATCTGTGCAAAAACGCGCCAGAGTATCTATATGACCATCAGTATCATCACCTTTGAGTTGTACTGCATCAATCCAAAAGGTTGTATAGCAACCAAACCAATTCGAGAATTGTTTTTCTAGTCTAGTTAGATCAATAGAAGGGATATATATATTGCGTTTAAAGCATGTGCTTGAGCTGAGTAATTCGCCACGTTTGTTTATTTCAATATTGCCAGCCTCAAGCACTTGATCAATAATCCGATATGAAGCATTGGTATTTATTTGTTCACTTAGTTTTGAGTTAAATGCATTGTCATGTGCGTAGTCATATTTTTGACCCCAGGCATCAAATTCAAAATCAAGAATTGTAAAATTGTTATTTGAATTAATACAGATGGGGCCATTATCGCGTACCCATGTATCATTTGTTGGAATCGTTACAAATAAAATATTTTTAGTATTAATAGGTTTATTATTCAGCTTTTGCTGGATATGTTGTAAATGAACACGATCATAAGCAACAAGGATCAAGCGTTGGTGGTTACAAATGTGTTTGCTTAGTTCGAGATAGGTCTCTTCTACAGCTTCTAGTTTGCCTCTCCAATCAGAATACAAGTGTGGCCAGACAATAATAATGGCATCTTGCCGCTCCCATTCGGGGGCAAGGTGATTTGAACTCACAGCTGACTAATCGATTGTTTGTTAGAACTGCTTTATTGTGAAAGCAGATTCAATACGAATCAATGTACAACAGAGTGGATTACGTAATTATCTTCAAAGATAACTGAGTAAGTGTCATAGTCCCAGCGATAGATTGCTGGAATCCCAACTGGTCCTTGGCGTGAATTTGGTTGACCAAAACGAGATTCCACTTCAACCTTAGTTAAACCTCTATGGGGCACATTAGAGCTGATGACTACTTGTGCATCACTGTTTGGTGTCTTCACTACTTGGGCATTTACCTGTAATGTGGCCACCAAAATTAGCAGTAGGGGTGCAATAGAGATCTTTAAATAATGCATAAGCCTAAGAGTATGATTGTTGTGTAGGGATCATAACACTGCGATATTGTTGCTGGAATAATGGCTAATTGTAAGCACGATAATAGTCGATATTTAGCAGACTAAGGGTAGCCGCATTCTTGCTTTCGAACTCGAAGAAATTATAAAGGACTAAATGCAGTAAATAGGTTCAGTATGGCATGGGATTGCCAAATCTAGAAAGATTTACCACCTAAATATCAAATACTTATATAACGTAGTTCAACTAGTTTAACCTTCCTAAGTACATATATCTATGTTCAGGCCGCTCGAATTATTTGTAGGATTGCGCTATTTACGCGCCAAGAGGCGAAATCACTTTATTTCTTTCATTTCATTCATCGCGGTTTTTAGTTTGTTCCTTGGCATTACGGTCATTCTTACAGTTTTATCAGTAATGAATGGATTTCAGTATGAAATAAAGGATCGTATTTTAAGCATGACTGCACACGCTACTGTGCTTGAGTTAGACGGCAAACTTCGAGACTGGAAAACAGTAGAGCAAAAATTAAAAAATAATCCCGTCATCAAGGGCTCAGCACCTTATGTGCAAGGTCAAGGCATGGTCGTGCATGGTAAAAAAGTGACGGGCGCTATGTTGAGTGGCATTGATCCGCAGCTAGAAAATAATGTTTCTCGAATAGGTGAGCATCTACTTGATACAAGCATAGATGCGCTACGCCCTAAAGAATTTGGGATCCTGCTGGGTGCCGATTTAGCAAAATTTTTGGGTGTAGAAGTTGGCGAGAAAATTACAGTAATTACTCCCGAAGCCACGGTGACTCCAGCTGGGATATTGCCAAAGTTTAGGCGTTTTACAGTAATAGGCAATTATTCTGTGGGTATGCCTCAATACGATCGCAATACTGCAGCCATTCACATAGAAGATGCAAAACGTCTATTTCGTCTTGGTGATTCAGTTACTGGATTGCGTTTAAAGTTTGAGGATTTGTTTGATGCTCCAACAATTACTAGAGATCTTCGTGCGCAACTAGGCGGTAAATATTGGGTAACTGATTGGACGTATCATAACCGGAATTTTTTTCGTGCCTTGAAAATGGAAAAGACCATGATGTGGATCATTATGACCCTGATTGTTTTTGTTGCAGTATTTAATATTGTTTCCATGTTAGTCATGGTAGTTACAGAAAAGCAAAGCGATATTGCGATCTTACGTACCTTAGGCGTTAGTCCTAATAGCATTATGGGAATTTTTATCGTGCAGGGCACTTTGATTGGCTTAGTGGGAATGTTGTTGGGTGCTATTGGTGGAATCTTGTTGGGCTCAAATGTAGGAAAAATTGTAGGTGGGATTGAAAATCTATTCGGTATAGAGTTTTTATCGTCTGATGTCTATCCTATAAGTGACTTCCCATCTCAAGTTATTACTAGTGATGTAATGATAGTTTGCATAACAGCATTTGTGCTAACAGTCCTAGCTACAATTTATCCTGCAAGGAAAGCTGCACGTACGCAGCCGGCAGAAGCCTTGCGTTATGAGTAATCATTATGACTGAAGTGCTACACTGTAAAGATCTTACAAAGACATTTGAAAGCGGGCCCAAGCCTGTAGAAGTGCTTAAAGGGGTTAACTTCAGTGTTGATGCAAGTAGCAAAGTAGCTATTGTGGGTGTATCAGGCAGTGGTAAAAGCACTTTGATGCATCTGCTAGGTGGTTTAGATGTTCCTGACTCTGGAAATGTCCAAGTTTGTGGGAAAGATATGTCAAAATTATCGGATGCAGAACGCGGACGGCTGCGTAATCAAACTCTTGGGTTTATTTATCAATTTCACCATTTATTGCCTGAATTTACAGCTTTAGAAAATGTGGCAATGCCATTGTTTTTACGTAGTGGGAAAATTTCCCAGGCAACGGAGCAGGCCAAAGAATTTTTATCCAAAGTAGGGCTATCTGAGCGAACTTTGCATAAACCTACTGAGCTCTCAGGAGGAGAGAGGCAGCGTGTTGCAATTGCTAGGGCATTGGTGACCAAGCCAAAAGTGATTCTTGCGGATGAACCAACCGGAAACCTTGATCGAAAAAATGCTATTCAAGTACAAAAGCTGATGTTGGAATTAAACCAAGAGCTCGGTACAGCAGTAGTAATTGTTACTCATGATTACGCCATAGCTGAGTCGATGACTAAAACGTATATATTAGAAGATGGCCAATTAGCTGAAGCATAATCAAAATGTATCTAGCCCGCTAAAACAGCCTAGCAGATCTCCTTGTGGTGGCTCATTTACGATAGCGTGTAAACTCAGCTTCTCAAAAGCTATACGCCTTGTTTTATGTACAGGAAGTAGTGTATGTCGGTTACATAAGTTTATATTTTCAGTTGTGAGCCTAAATAAAATCCGTACAACAAGATGGCTGGCGCTTGAAAAGCTAGCAGACTAGATTCATAGACTAAGTGAGTCATATCTTGCTGATTTATATTTTTTTGGGCGCTTTTACCGATAAACTCAGCAAAAACTTTCGCTATTTTGTGTGTCACGATTGACAGGATAATAAATAAAAGTAAGACCCATAAATTTGGAAATAAGCTAGTGGTTTGCATATCACGGGTTGCCCAATTAAATAATAATGCTGTGGCGAGTATAGATTGAATGGGAATCACTAAAGCAGGGATGACACCAATCATTGGAATAAATGGAATGATCAGGCTAGTTAAAAATAACCAATTAATTAACGAATGGATTCTTTCTGAATGTTCAAACAGTACGTTGGTGAGGCTAGGAAAGTGATCAACTCCATACAAGGCAGGGTAAGCCGCGACAATAAATAACAAAATTAATAATACGCGTGCGAACGGCATACCAACATGGGCATATATCCATTCAAGCAGTGTAGACTCATCTAACTTATCTCTTAGCTTTTCTAACAAATAAATAATCGGAATAGCCAGTGCGATCTCGATTAGCAACGCAATTAAGATACGAGACATAATAGAAATAATCTACAGTTGGTCTACAAGTCTATTTTTCTAGTCTACGCAGCTTGCGCAAATTTCTTTTTTTCCAAAACGATACAACGTGAATGCGCCAAATAATTCTTACAGTAATATATCCTACCAAGCCTGACAAAGTGCCCATGAATAAGCAACCAACAAGAAATGGCCGCCAGCGATCACGCAATTCCGTAAATAGCCAATTTAGGCTAAGTTCAAATTCAAAGGGTCCAAGGTGTACATTCGTAAGCCATGTGCCAAGTTTATAGGCAATAAAAAAAAGTGGAGGCATTGTAATTGGGTTGGTTACCCACACAAGTGCTACTGATATGGGTAAATTGTAACGAAAAATAATGGCAAGCCCTGCGGCAAATAGCATTTGTGATGGAATTGGGATGAAAGCAGTAAACAGACCAATTGCACAGGCGCCAGCCACCGATCTTTTGTTCATATGCCATAAGTTTTTATCATGAATAAATTCGCCAAATATGCCGAAAGATTTATCTTTTCGAATGATATGATCGGGAAATAATTTATTTAAAAATTTGCGTGGCATCGGATTTGTTGCTTTGCACTTAATCTTTATTTAATTAGCTTGGAGAAGTTGAATATATATCATCCAGGTTAGAAGATTACTAAGATGATTAAGTTTTCATTAGTATTTTTGCTGGGAATTATCATTCTAACAATGTTTGAGTCCTTGCCACATTGGCAATGGATTTTCGGGATAATACCAGCAGTCTTGGTGGGCATTAAATTCCCACGCAGTTTTTTATTGGCAGGTCTGGTATTAGGCTTTTTATGGGCACTTTATCATGCATATTTAAAACTATATCCAGCACTTGATAAATCTTTAGAAGGTACTGATTTAGATGTTTTCGGGCAAATAGTATCTATTCCGACCATACAAGGACGTAGCAAGCGGTTTGAATTTTTAATTTTTGATGCATTTAAGGCGAATAATGATGAGAAAGTGATTGTTCCAAATAAAGTCCGGTTAAATTGGTATGGAAAGGTTCCAGATCTACAGTTAGGAGAACAATGGCAATTACGCGTACGTCTAAAACGTCCTTGGGGATTTGCAAATCCAGGTAGCTTTGATTACGAAAAATGGTTGTTTGAGCATGAGATTCGAGCAACAGGTTATGTTAGAGATAATAAAGTAGCCAAACGTTTAAAAACAAAAAGCATTAGCAATCCAACGCATTATTTACGTGCCTGGCTGAACCAACAACTCCAATTAGTTTCTTTAGGTACGAATTCTGCTGTAATTAAAGCGCTTGCATTGGGGGAAAGATCTGAAATGAGTCCTAAGCGTTGGAAAGTACTTACTGGAACGGGGACGAATCATTTACTTGCTATATCAGGACTGCATGTGGGTTTAGTTTCTGGATTGGTTTATTTGCTTGTATTGCAATTATGGAAGTTAAGTGAGTCTCTGTGTCTACGGATTGCCGCACAGCGAGTGGCAGCATTAGCAGGCATAGCAGCAAGTGTAAGCTACGCAATGCTTGCTGGCTTTTCGATACCTACACAGCGCGCCATGGTCATGGCAGCGGTCGTATTCATGGCAGTATATTTTGGCAAATCGCTACGACCCTGGAGCATATTGTCGATCGCACTTTTATGCGTACTGATATGGGATCCATTCTCTGTGTTAGCTCCTGGATTTTGGTTATCTTATTTGGCTGTAGCACTAATAATTTTTACTATCGCTGGAAAGCAAACAGACCAACCTTGGTTATTACGGTTGGCACGAGTGCAGTGGGTTTTGGCATTGGGATTGTTACCAATAACATTGGTATTATTTCAACAAGCTGCATTAATTTCGCCGCTTGCCAATTTTTTTGCTGTACCTTGGGTTAGTTTTGCGGTCGTTCCATTAGTGTTACTGGGTTCAGGCCTTTTAGTCATCAGTGATAGCCTAGCAAGCGGGGTGCTGCAGGTCGCAAATTATTCTATAGATATCTTTTGGTTAATTCTCAGATACTTATATAGTCTTCCTTATGTAAAATGGGCACATTCTGCGCCTGCATGGGCATTGATTCCTGCAGCATTAGGGGTTCTGTTGTTATTGTTGCCAAAAGGTTGGCCATCCAAAACAATAAGTCTTGCGCTACTTAGTCCCTTAGTTTTTGCGCAAGCCAATTCACCTCAAAGTGGTGTATTCAGGCTTTCAATTTTAGATGTGGGGCAAGGCTTGGCGGCGGTAGTAGAAACTGAGCAGCACGTTTTGGTATATGACACTGGGCCAGCATATAGCAATAGCTTCAATGCTGGTGAATCTGTCATAGTGCCTTTTCTACGTGCTCGTGGTATTAATAAAATCGATCTGCTAGTCATCAGTCACACGGATAAAGATCATGCTGGTGGCTTTGAGGGGATAGCGGCAAACATACAAGTGGATCGTCTGGTCACGAGTATGCCTCAGGAGTTTGAACACAATCAATTGAGTTCATGTAGAAAAGGCGTTACATGGGAGTGGAATGGAGTCCGTTTACAATTTTTGCATCCCAGCGATGATATTCATAGACTTTCGAAAAATAATCGCTCATGTGTATTGCTTGTGATGAATTCAGCTGGCAGTGTTCTGATAACTGGTGATATTGAGCGTCCAATTGAACGGATTTTGGTAGAAAATCAAGCAAAATTGCTTGATACTGATGTTCTAGTTGTTCCACATCATGGGAGCAATTCGTCTTCAACAACAGCTTTTATTCAAACCACTTCTCCAAGGTATGCTGTGTTCGCAACAGGCTATCGAAATCCATATGGATTTCCAAATGCAAAAGTGGTTTCGCGTTATGAAGAGTTTGGTACTACATTAGTTAATACAGCTTCACAGGGTATGGTTACATTCACATTTTCAAATCAACGTGGGTTGCAACTACATCCTGGATATCGTGATGTGCGTAGAAAATTTTGGCATTCAAGTTTCTAGGACAGACGGCTTAAATATTTGTCGAGGAGATCTTTTAAGTGTATGAAATTGTAAAAGCGGGTGGCTGGTTAATGCTACCTATTATTGCGTGTTCAATTGTCGCATTAGCGATAACGATTGAGAGATTCTGGACCTTGCAGAGAGAACGTGTAACTCCAAAATATCTTGCAGCCAAGATTTGGCAATGGAGTAAAGATGGCAAACTAGATGAATATCGCATTTTACAAATACGTAAAAGTTCTCCACTTGGTCGGGTTTTAGCCTCAGGCCTAATCAATCAAAATTATGAACGGGAAATAATGAAAGAAAGCATAGAAGAAACCGGTCGCCATGTTTCCTATGAATTGCAACGATTTCTAAATACTTTAGGGACCATTGCAGCAATTTCACCATTGCTTGGTTTATTGGGCACAGTCATTGGAATGATTCAAGTATTTAGTGTAATTACTAATGTAGGGGTGGGAGATCCAGGTGAATTGGCAGGTGGTATCTCCAAGGCACTGATTACAACTGCAGCAGGCCTATGTGTTGCAATTCCTAGCTTAATTTTCGTGCGTTACTTCAGAAGAAAAGTTGATGGCTTGGTTGTTGGTATGGAGCAAGAAGCGATTAAACTTGTTGAAGTGATGCATGGGCAACGAAAAGCGGCACCCAAAGCATGAATTTTAGCCGCACCGAAACGGATCGACTTGAAGTTAATATAACACCGCTAATCGATGTGGTGTTTTTGTTACTTATTTTTTTCATGGTTACAACCACGTTTAATCAGCAGGCTGAGCTGAGAGTGGATCTGCCGGAGGCATCCTCAGAAGAACAGTCTTTAGACGTTTTGCCAATTGAAATTACCATAGACACATCGGGTGCCTATTATGTAAATGGAGTGAGCTTACTCAACAATGAAGCCAGCACACTCATGCGGTCTTTGCAAAAAATTATTAGCGATGACAAAGATCGAGGCGTAATCATACGTGCAGATGCTGCCACGCCTCACCAAGCCGTTATCACTGCAATGGATACGGTTTCACGTTTGGGTATTACGCAATTATCCATTGCAACTTCAAAACCGAAATAAGATATACCCATCATGGCCTCAAACGCGCCCAAACAAAACGGCTGGAAAATATATCGCCGGCTTTTAAGCTACACATTTTTACAATGGCAATATCTTTTGTTTGGTTCGGTGGCCTTATTAATTTTTTCTGGCCTCAATGCCGTTATTCCGTATCTACTTGGTCCATTTATTGATAATACTTATGTAGAGAAAAACTTTAATGAAATTAAATGGATTCCTTATGCATTCCTAGCAATTATCATCCTGCGGGGTATTGCCAATTTTGTGGGCACCTATTTAATTGGTTATATAGGTGCTTATGTAATCAAGGCACTACGGCAAGAAATGTTTAATCGAGTACAATATTTTCCTACCCAATATTTTGATCATTTGGCAACCGGTGAAATACTTTCTAAATTTTCCTTTGATGTAGAAAGAGTAATTGGTGCTGCAGTTAAAAGTCTGCGCAGCCTTATTCAAGATACTTCTCACATACTATTTCTACTCGGTGTGATGTTCATCAATAACTGGAAACTAACACTAATGTTTTTAATGGTTGAGCCATTAATTGCTACAGTGGTTAGTTATACAAGCAAGCTATTTAGAAAGTTTGGTACACGCATGCAGAAGTCTGTAGGCAAAATCACGCAT
>CAJHZF010000199.1_pt1 | contig 43078 bp, 39 predicted proteins | sample 9198891 | NCBI WGS metagenome assembly CAJHZF01 (sample SAMEA7708349, study PRJEB35096) | sediment metagenome | biome: marine neritic benthic zone biome [ENVO:01000025]; feature: sediment [ENVO:00002007]; material: shallow marine sediment [ENVO:03000034] sea grass bed [ENVO_01000059] ...
ATCTCGGCTTCAGTTACATCTAGGCCTTCAGCTTTACAGTCAGGAGTAACTCTACGCTCTTCAACAATAATGTTTCCATTCAGGTCTTCAAGCGGAAACTCGTTAATTTGTACAACTGAACGACGTTCACGACGTAAGCGCACATTTGCGGTGTTTTCTATTGTTCTGTACTGCATTGGAAAACTTATCTTTGTAAAGGTGGTAATTATCTTATATAACTCTGGTAATGTGGAAAGTGTGCCATTTCACATAAAATATATGATTTTTTACAAATGCATCGACATTTAATTCATCCTAAATTTTGGGGTTATTTTAGTAATAAATTAAACTTGTGCGCAGAAAATCGTGGGTAGCCGCTTGGGGTCGAAAGCAGACTTTCCTTAAGTAGGAATCTACAGCACGAGTTGTTTATATAGACTAGATTCGCGCATAAAAAATCCTTCAGTGTGAAAAGAATCATCCAGTTTGTATAACTCATAATCCAGGTGATGGCACAATTCATGAAATATTGTACGCATGTAAGTTTTAAATGCGACGACTTGTTTACGCTTTGCGGTGCGCATCCATACTGATATTTCTGCTTGTTTTAGTTTGCGTGATATTGGTTCATACAAACCATGCAACTCACCATAGTTATTATAAGGTCGACTCGATAGAACCTTAATTTTGACTGGAGATATGTTCAATTGCAGCATCATTTGTGTTGCCAACATTTGACTAGCTTTTTGAACTGCTACTTTCTTTTCAGAAGAAAGCGCAATTTTAATTCCTTTTACGTATGGAATCAGCCCAGTTGAATTTTGTAAATCTATTTTAGAAATTCTATCACTGGCTTGGTATATCTTCTTACCTTTGGCGGGCAATCTAGTGTAATAAGAATATGGCATTGCTAACGTAATCAGTTAAAACTGCCACTAGTTTACCGATCAAGACAGCATTTGACTACTTGTTATAAATGCAATCAAAAAGTGTTCATCAGTTTTCAACATATTGAAAACTGAAAGGGAAACAAATGTGAGTTTAATAATCGTTTTGACTTAGATCGATCACAAATTGTATATCACTTGCAGCAACAGAGACTGAATAATCGTCTAAGCGAACTAGGCCTTGATCTGAAACATACGCACCATAACCACGTAGCATTCCAGCCAATACGAATTGACCATTTTCACAACTTAGTAAGCCGCCACCAGATGCGCCTGAATCAATGCCCGCGCTAGTATGGATGGCCTCAGCTTGCTTAAAGTTAAAATTTCCAGCACTAGTGTGTTGCGCCTGTGCACGTGGAAATCCTACTGCCCAAACCTCTTGACTCTCATTGAGCTCATATTTACTCAAAGGAATGGGGGATAAATTTTCCGTCCAAACGGATAGCAGTGCCAAATCTGATTCTCGATCAATTAATAGGACAGATGCTATATAGAGCCTGTCATTGATTACCGCAACAGTTTCTGATACATCTTCCAAAACATGCGCCGCAGTGATAATCAAATTATTTGATACTACGACACCACTGGCACGGCTGCTAGTGCCACTTTCAATTGGTACTATGGAATTTAAAGTTTGGCTATTTGGCCACTGACATGTCATCTCTGCTGCCTTACTTCCTGTGGCAACTGCAAAGAAAAGAACAATTGTGATAAGGTGCTTCATCCTACGCTCCTTATATTAATGTAAGTATTAATGCTTACATATATATTAGATAAAAAAACATATAATAATTATATCGACCATATTAGACACTGCTTCTTAAGAATTTATGCAGTCGGGATGAGTCAACAGACCAAATGCCGAGACATAAACCAAAGCTAGATGACTGGCTCTATTCAAGCAATAAACGGTAATAAATGTATGTGAAACAGCTCTCAAAAACAATTTTTTATGTATTATCAAAAATTTCAATGAAATGATTAGTCATCTACATCAGGCTCAATAAAACACCAACCAATATTTGGTAATTCTTTTTTTATTCTTAATTCTAACAAATTTATTTTTTCTACAGCTGTTGTCATTGGCATTGCATCTGGCAACTTAATTTTTGCTGCGAGCATTATTTCTGATCCAGATTGAATCGTAATCACATTGAATAAGTGTTGAACATTTTCATCTTGCTCAATAATTTCATTTAGCTTTGCTCGAATACCTGGTTCAGCTGCAGTACCGATAATGAGTGCTTTAATTCGCCAAGCAACAAATACTGAAACTACTATTAATACAAAACCAATAGAAATCGATCCAGTTGCGTCATAGATTGGATTACTTGTTATCACACTCAATGCTACGAAAATAAATGCAATCACTAAACCTAGAATTGCTGCACTATCTTCACCCAATACTACAACAAGCTCAGCGTTGCGCGTAGTGTCTAACCACTGTCTAAATGTTTTGTTACTTCGGACATCATTAATCGCACTTAAACAACCTAATAAACTTATTATTTCAATAATTATTGCAGCACCCAGTATTAATAAAGCTACCCATGCTTGATGTAATGCTTCAGGATGTTGCAATTTGTGCCAGCCTTCATAGATAGAAAATAGCCCGCCCATAGTGAATAACAATACCGCAACTACAAAGCTCCAAAAATAACTATTTTTCCCATAGCCCAATGGATGTTCTTAATCTGGAGGTTTTTGAGATTGTTTCAAACCAAAAAACAGCACCACCTGGTTGCCTGTATCTGCATACAAGTGAATGACCTCGGCCAGCATACTACCAGATGCGGTATAGATAGCACCTGCAGTCTTGGTAATGGCAATGATAAGGTTGGCTCCAAAAGCAAAGAATATTGTTTTTAACGAAGAAGAATGTCCTGATGCGCTCATGATTATCTATTTTGCGTTACAAAATCTTGTCAGAAATTTAAATACTGCAATGGGCGCCTTGCCTTTATTAAAAATCAGAAAGTAAATTTCCAAGATTCTGCTTCTATAAATACCCGTTTCACACGCGTAAATTTTTGTTTTATATCTTTGTCTATTTTTGCGATTACAGATTCTATTTGCTCGATACGAATAGCATCGTTAAATTCAACACTTAGATTAACTAGAATATATTCAGGCCCCATATGCATGGTTAAAACTTCATTTACTCGTTCTACACTTGGGAATTTGAATACGATTTCTCGTATACCTTTAACTACTTCTTCGTTAGCACTTTCACCAATCAAAAGTCCTTTTGTCTCATACGCAAGAACACCTGCAGTAACAGCAAGAATCAAACCTATGACAATAGAGCTAGCACCATCAAAATACAAAATGCCAGTAGCTTTCGCTAAGTAGATCCCTACAAACGCAACGGCTAAACCAAGCATCGCCGCAGTATCTTCAAACAGCACAACAAATAAGGTTGGATCTTTACCTTTTTTAATGGCTTCAATATATCCACGATTACCTTTTGCGATGCGAAATTCTTTAAATGCAATATAGAGTGGCACGCTCTCAAATATCATTGCAATACCTAATACCATGTAATTAATCATGGGTTTCGTAATTTCGCGAGGATGAAGTAAATGCAATATCCCCTCATAAATCGAAATTCCTGCACCAACTCCAAATATGAGAATGGCTACCACAAAACTATAAAAGTAAATTTCTTTGCCGTGCCCAAAGGGAAATCTTTTGCTTGGAGGCTTTTTCGCACGTTTGAGACCAAATAGAAGCAGCACTTGGTTACCGGTATCAACTAGCGAGTGAATACCTTCCGAAAGCATGGCTGAACTTCCTGTAATAGCTGCAGCAATAAACTTTGTAACAGCAATAAGGCCATTGCCAATTAATGCAGCATAGATTACTTTTTTAGAGGAAGTTGCCATGACGATACTTTACGTAAAGACAATACACATTATAGATGTGCAGATTGGCTAAATTGTATCTTTTTACTTGTTATACTTTTAGATAGATTTTAGCACCAGTATCTTTAAATTCCTGCGCTTTTTCTTGTAAACCTTTTTCTATTGCGGTCGGAATCGTGTCGATGCCTTGTTGTGCAGCATATTCACGTACATCTTGAGTAATTTTCATGGAACAGAAATGTGGGCCGCACATTGAGCAAAAGTGCGCAACCTTAGCTGAATCTTTTGGCAGAGTTTCATCGTGTAAGGCACGTGCATGTTCTGGATCTAAGCTCAAATTAAATTGATCCTCCCACCGAAATTCAAAACGTGCTTTAGAAAGCGCATTGTCGCGTATTTGTGCTCCTGGATGTCCCTTGGCTAAATCAGCAGCGTGTGCAGCAATTTTATAGGCTATCACTCCATCTCGTACATCTTGTTTGTTTGGCAACCCTAAATGCTCCTTGGGCGTGACATAACAAAGCATTGCCGTACCATACCAACCAATATTCGCTGCACCAATTGCAGAAGTAATATGATCATAGCCTGGTGCAATATCAGTTACCAAAGGCCCTAGTGTATAAAACGGTGCTTCAAAACAATCCTCTAATTCTTTATCTACGTTTTCTTTGATCATCTGCAATGGAATATGCCCCGGTCCCTCAATCATCACCTGCACATCATGTTCCCACGCAATTTTTGTTAACTCTCCTAAAGTTTCCAGTTCAGCAAATTGCGCTGCATCATTGGCATCGGCAATCGATCCAGGACGCAAACCATCGCCGAGCGAAAACGCAACATCATAGGCCTGCATAATTTCACAAATATCTTTGAAATGAGTGTAGAGAAAATTTTCTTGGTGATGTGCTAAGCACCATTTCGCCATAATGGAACCGCCTCGCGATACAATTCCTGTCACACGTTGTGCCGTCATCGGTACGTAGGCCAAACGTACGCCGGCATGTATGGTAAAATAATCTACACCTTGCTCAGCTTGCTCGATTAGTGTGTCTTTGAAGATTTCCCATGTTAACTCTTCCGCTTTCCCGTTAACTTTTTCAAGTGCTTGATAAATAGGCACAGTACCTATCGGTACTGGTGAATTACGTATAATCCATTCACGCGTTTCGTGTATATGCTTTCCAGTAGACAAGTCCATCACCGTATCACCACCCCAACGAACGGCCCACACCATTTTTTCTACTTCTTCCTCAATGGAAGAGGTCACCGCTGAATTACCTAAATTGGTGTTAATTTTTACTAAAAAATTTCTACCGATGATCATGGGTTCAGATTCAGGATGATTGATATTGTTCGGGATGATAGCGTGACCACACGCAACCTCATTACGGACAAATTCCGATGTAATTTCTGCAGGCAAGTTAGCACCAAAATGATTACCCGAATGTTGCGTCAATAATTTTTGATAACGTGGATCACGACGATGTTCTTGCAAACGCATATCTTCGCGGATAGCGATGTATTCCATTTCAGGTGTGATGATGCCTTGCCTTGCATAGTGCATTTGTGTAACCACATGACCCGATTTTGCGCAGCGCGGGAGGTGGTAATGCGAGAAACGCAAATGCGCTGTACGTGGATCAGTTTGTCGTGCGTAGCCATACTCTGATGATGGCACTTGAAGTTCTTGGGTATCGTCACGCTCTGCAATCCAGTAATCACGCATGCGAGGTAGACCTTGAAGTAAGTCCACAGTAATACTTGGATCGGAATATGGACCTGAGGTGTCATAAATGGTGATGGGAGGATTCACCTCCTCACCAAAACTAGACGAGGTGCTTGAACAAGAAACTTCACGCATCCCAACTTTTAAATTTTCACGTGAGCCTTGCACATAGATCTTTCGCGAACCAGATAAAGGTCGGGTAAGGTCTGCAGATAACTGCGCGGTCTTACTTTGAATAGAATTGGCAATCGCACTCATAACTAGCAACCTCTTAGTATTTTATGGCGCTGACTTTGGAATGCTTGCTTGGAAGATTTCCAATACTGTAGCTTCCCTCCGCCAGCATGATCTGGTTCAGGTTCTAAGGGTAACTCTCAGCCTTTTCAGGCACCCCTAGCTTCAGAATGTATGATTCTAAATGATTAGAATCCCTTTTGATATGCAAGAAATTTATTTTACTCAGTATATGGTTGCTCGAAATCAAAACTGTCCGTACTCTGTTGTAGTTCGATAACCCTCATTTCATCAAATACATGTCTTTAAATGTTGCCATCATTGGGCCTGGTAGAAGTAAGCAAGGAACAGGCCCTTATGTTGCAAGAACCTTTCATGAGCTTGGCGCGAGCATAAGTGGGGTCGTGAGCAGTTCATTAGAATCTGCTACTCGTTCTGCAAAAAAGTTAAAAAGCGAATTCGGAATCGATTGCCATGCCTATACCAGCCTGCATGAGCTACTCGAAAACAGTTCTATTGATATCATTGCCATCTGCAGCCCTAGCGATTCACATCATCAATATTTAAACCCCTCGATTCAAGCTGGACTTCATTTATTTTGTGAAAAACCACTTTGGTGGCCATCAACAGAGATAACAACAGATACTGATGTGCAACACATCACCGCAGAAACGACAAAATTAGTCCACCTTAGCAAAGCCAAAAATGTGGTGTTGCATATCAACACACAATGGCCTTTTACTTTGCCCACATACTATGAAATTTACCCTAAGCAAGAACATGCCGTGGAACCTGTGAAATCATTTTCGATGTGGTTGTCTCCACAAAGCACAGATAAAGAAATGATCGTCGATGCAGCACCACATTTACTAAGCATGCTCTATGCGCTGGTGGGTGCAGGCCGAATTCAAAATATTGAATCCAACTATCAATCAAAAAGGTCAAAAGGTGAACTTAATATCGAATTTGAATACTTGCATGCTACAGGTGACACCAAAGTTTCTTGCTCACTAAGCTCGACAAATACAATCCCTAAACCAGCTGCCTATGCCATTAACAATAAACGCGTAGATAGACATGTCGAACTTACGAATTACCTGATATCATTACATTCAACAGATAAGCAATTACCCATCGTGGATCCGTTGGTATGTTCAATCAAGAACTTTTTAAGCTCTATTTATTCTAAGTCTTCATCCGATGAAGTCGCATTGATTGATGGTATGACGCATCTGGCACAAATCTACCAAGCAGTTAATTCAAATTAAGCCCATGGAAAAAATACATTCTGAAAGTGGTGAAGTGTTGATAAAAATTTCACCCCTTATCAACTTTACCAAACACAATTGGAACATAAGCAAAGATATAACTACTAAGCCTTTGCATGTGAAATCAACTACACGTCAAGTAGAAAAACAAACTGAACTTTCACCTATACATGATTTCATGGGCAAACTTCGTCAGCCCGAAGTTATTGAAAACTTAAAAGAATATGTGCGTTGGCAGACGCAATGGCGTGAAGGATATGCAGCGAATTCGTTAACTTTTGAAGAAGCCTTGAAAACGGCACCAACGAATGCACCTATTTCTATCAATTTAGATGTCACTACAGCCTGCAATTATCGTTGCGATCATTGCGTAGATATGGATATTCTCAATAAAAATATTAACTATGAACATGAACAATTAAAAGATTCTTTGACTTACTTGGCTGAAAATGGTCTTCGCTCGGTCATTATTATCGGTGGAGGTGAACCGACAGCATATAAAGGCTTTGAAGATATCGTGCGTCATTTAAAAGCGATGAGTATACAAATTGGTGTCGTAACCAATGGCAGTATGATGAAAAAAATTGAAGCTGTTGCAGATGTATTGCAAGAACGTGATTGGGTACGGTTGTCGCTAGACTCAGGCACGAACGAAACTTTCCGCGCTATGCATAAACCAGGAAGCAAAAAATGTACACTGGAATGGATTTGTGAACATATCCCTGCTATTAAAAAACTAAATTCAAAATTTATGATTGGTTTCAGCTTCATTATTGTGTGGAAAGACTGTGAAACCAATGATATGAAAATTATAGAAAACGTTGATGAAATCGTGACAGCAACTAAATTAGCCAAACAACATCAGTTCGACTATATCTCGCTCAAGCCTTTTCTTACTCGTGCAGAAATTAATAATGCTGAAATTGTAGGCATCGACAAAGAACAAGAACATGTCGAATCCATAATGAGCAAAATTCGCAACGCTGTAAATCAAGCCAAAGAACTTGAAGATGAAAACTTTGCCGTTGTCGAAAGCACGAATTTACGCGTATTAGAAAACGGCACCTATATGAATTACACCGAGCAACCACACAATTGCCATATGCAATATTTCAGACAAGTATTGAGCCCGCTTGGCGTATTCAATTGCCCAGTATATCGTCATGTGCCGCAAGCCTTATTGGGCGAAAAGCACACCTATGCTACCGAGGAAGGTTTAAAAGCAACTCAAAGAAACACGCTACGATTGATTGAGGCATTTGATGCTGCGCAAGAATGCAAAGATGTAACTTGTTTATATAATCATGCAAATTGGTTTATCGAAGATTTAATCAATCATCCGGAAAAACTAGAATCGCTCGATTCTAGCTTTCACCGCGATGATTTCTTCCTCTAAGAAGTATCATTTTTCAATAATTTAATTGCACTTTCATATACTCTGCTTACTGCAAGATTACGTAGGCAATTGTAATGTCCATACGGGCATAGTTTTTGCCAGCAGGGACTGCAGTCTAAATTCAGATACTGAATTTCTGCAACGTTAGATAAAGGTGGGGTGTATTCAGGTGTGATTGAACCATAAATCACAACCACGGGCCGATCAACTGCTGCTGCAATATGCATCAATCCGGAATCATTTGTAATAGCAATTTTTACTAAAGAAATTAAATCGATCACTTCTTCTAATGTGGTTTGTCCACATAAATTTGTTGCGCTATCATTTGAAGACGCAACAATTTCTTCACCAATTACATGATCTTTAGGCGAACCAAAAATATACACTTTATACCCCTCTTGTTTAAATATAGAAGCAATCTCACCAAAATATTGCGCAGGCCAACGCTTTGATGGCCCAAATTCCGCGCCAGGCATTAGGGCAACAGCAGGCATAGTTTCATGGACACCTAATCTTAATGCAGCTTTATGACGTTTATCCAAATCTACTTGTAATTTAGGAAAACGAATTTTTGGAGCTTGCATTAAATTTGAAGCTTCTTCACCTAAATTTACATATCGTTCTACGGCTTTAAAGGTAATGTTCTTATCAAGCCTTCGCATATCGTTCACAATTCCATAACGCATTTCGCCACGGTACGCAGTGCGTTGTGGAATTTTCGCAAAATAAGGAATCAGTGCTGACTTAAATGATCTTGGCAGAATAATGGCTTGATCATATTGGTGACGTAAGCTCTTACCAATTTTGATTCGTTTTGCAAGTTGTAACTCGCCATGAGTAATATCAACCTCTATAACGCATCGCACTTCAGGCATCCGAGCTATTACCGGTGCTGACCACGCAGGGGCCACTACATCGATGGTATTTTCTTGATTTTGGCGTTTCAGAGACATGAACAAACTCTGCACCATGACCATATCACCCACCCAGGCAGGACCGACTATAAGAATTTTCTTTGTGCGCAAAAGTAATAACGGATCAGCAGTTAATTAAAAGATTGCTACTATTTCGATCATATTACATTAAAGCTGCAGCACTATGGCCACTAGCTGTATGATCTTGATATAGTTTATAAGCTTTTAAATAAAATATAGCGAATATAGCTAGAAATAAAACTATATGGATATCGAGCAAGCAAGATTCAATATGATTGAACAACAAATACGTCCATGGGACGTATTAGATGTCGATGTACTGAAAATTATTGAAGAAACGCCGCGCGAATTATTTGTACCCAGTCAATACCAAAAACTGGCCTTTTCTGATTTAGAAATACCTTTGGAACATGGGCAATTTATGATGGCGCCAAAAGTCGAAGCGCGAATGTTGCAGGCTTTGCAAATAAAATCTAGTGACGATATTTTAGAAGTAGGTACTGGTTCAGGGTTCATCACTGCCTGCTTAGCAAAGCTTGGAAATCATGTAGATACAAGCGAATACCATGCTGATTTATCTACTCATGCACAATCTGTTTTAGAACAACTCGCAATTAACAATGTCAATTTCATACAAGGGGATGTCTTATGTGACCTAAGTTACACCAAGCAATATGATGTGATTGCCGTTACCGCATCCATGCCTGTGTATCACGATATATTTGAAAAACTCCTTACTGATAATGGGCGAATGTTTGTGGTAGTAGGTAAATCCCCAGTTATGCAGGCGCAAGTTGTTGCGAAAGTTGATGGACAAGGCTTTAATTATACTAACTTATTTGAAACCAACCTTAGACCGTTGATTGGCATCAAGGAACCACAGATTTTCCAGCTGTAATGTTTAAGGAGTATACCCCTCGGGAACTTAAAGAATACTTAGATAAGGCCGATACTAAGCCAATACTATTGGATGTTAGAGAACCATGGGAATATGAGCATTGCCATATTCCTAACTCTAAACTTGTACCTATGAGACAGATACCAAGCGTATTATATGATTTTGACCCAGAACAAGAGATTGTTGTCATCTGTCACCATGGTATTCGCAGTCGTGCAGTCGCAAATTACTTAGCTCAACATGACTTCAGAAATGTCATAAACCTTTCATCGGGGATAGATGGATGGACAAAACAAGTTGATCCATCAATACCAACTTATTAACAACTTATGAATAATTAACTAAAGTTCTTTATAAAAGCATCACTCACACCATGTGCATAAAATCTATAAGAATTTCACTGACCTATTTTTTGCTGGGCATTTGCTTTATCACAAACATTGACTCTGTGAGGGCAAACAGTCTTGTAGATGTATATTCCATGGCAAAACAAACTGATACCGATATTCAAATTGCCGAATCTAAATACAACGCGGAAGCTCAAGCAAGGCCCATCGCGCGTGCAAACATTCTTCCACAAGCTAGTGTTAGGGCAAACACATCAGATGTCGACCTTAAAGTGGATGGAGAAACATTTGGTACACCAGGAAGAAGTGTGAACTTCAATGAACATGGCTACACTTTGAGCGTCAGCCAGGCGCTTTACCATCATGATTTTTATGTGCAATTACGCCAAGCTAAAAATGCAGTTGCCAGAGCTAAAATTGATTTAGACGCAGCCCAGCAAGATTTAATGGTTCGCACTTCAGATGCATATTTTAATGTGCTCGCAGCGCAAGACGCATTAACATTTCGAAATTCAGAAAAGGAAGCAATAGAACGCCAACTTGAACAAGCAAAAAAGCGGTTTGAAGTAGGCCTCATCGCAATTACCGATGTAAAAGAAGCACAAGCTTCATATGATCTTGCAGCTGCAAGAGAGATCGAAGCGCAAATTGCACTGGAAACTTCCAAAGATGCATTGGAGGTGATCATTGCGCAACGCTTAGATATACTTCATCCCCTATCGGATCGCATGGAGCTTGTATCGCCGGAACCCAATGACACAGAGGAGTGGGTGTATAAAGCGCTAGAACAAAACTTAGCGCTATTGTCGAGCGAATACACCACCAAAATTGCCACCCAAGAAATTAAACTGCAACAATCTCGCCACCTTCCAACCATAGACATCGTTGGTACTTACCTAGATAACTCTACAGGTGGGTTAACTGGCTCACGTGATGTAGAAGATACTCGTATAGGCTTAGAACTGAATATTCCCCTTGTAGTGGGCGGCCGAACATATTATCAGACAAAAGAAGCGCGTTACAATGCGGAGCTTGCTCAAAATCAGCATGAAAAAGTACGACGCGAAACCATCCAAAATACACGTAATGCGTATTTAAATGTAATCGCGGGTATCAGTCGTGTAAAAGCGCTAGCTCAAGCCCTTGAATCCACAGAAGCTGCGGCACGCGCTGCCGAAGCCGGATTCCAAGTAGGCACGCGTACTTCGGTAGATGTATTAATAAGTTTGCAGGAGACCTTTCTTGCTAAACGAGATTATGCGCGTGCACGCTATGATTATCTTCTAAATACCTTGAGACTTAAACAAGCTGCTGGAATTTTATCAATTGATGATTTACTAAAGATCGATGGTTGGCTAAATTAGCCTGCATGTCAAAGCCATTGAATTGCACATCGCTGCGTTATAAATCACTATTATTCTTGCTTAGCCCAGTAGCACTGGGATACATCGTTTATCGATCTATTAAGGACGGTGGATGGCGTTACTTCTCTCAACGTCTTGGTTTTAACTATATACCTTCTGCATCACCTTCAATTTTGATTCATTGTGCTTCAGTTGGAGAAGTGAATGCAGCAAAACCTTTGATATTAGAACTATGCAATCAATACCCAGATAAAAATATCGTAATATCTACAAATACTCCAACAGGCGCACAACTCGTACCAAAATTACAACATCAAAATATTTCACACGCCTATTTACCACTTGATTACTCATTTGCAGTCAACGCCTTCTTAAGTTGCATTGATCCTATATGTGTTCTGATTTTAGAAACTGAAATTTGGCCTACATTATTTTTTCTAACTGCGAAAAAAAATATCCCAATTGCCATTATTAATGGAAGATTAACTAACAAGTCAATACGAGCTAGCAATTTAATAAAAAATGATTATCAATCTTCATTGAAAAACTTAACTTTACTACTGACATGTTCAAATGAAGATCGTTCTAAATTTATAAAAATAGGAGCCGATGAAAATTTGGCTCACACTGTCGGTAACTTAAAATACGCCATCAAGCCAAACTTGAACTCAGATCTTCCCTGTACAACAATAAAACGCCCGTTTTTATTAGCAGTGTCAACTCATGATGATGAAGAACTACAACTTGCACAATATGTAAATATCCTCAAACAAAAGGATTATTTACTTGTGATCGCACCGCGATACCCTGATCGTGGCAAACAATTATTGCAACAACTGCAACACGAAAGCTTCAAGGTGGCGATTCGTAGCAGTCGAGACATAATCACTAATGACACTGATATCTATATTGTAGATACCTTGGGTGAATTAGATATGTACTTCAATGAGGCCGCATTAGTATTTGTAGGTGGCTCTCTTATTCAGCGTGGTGGACACAATATTCTTGAACCTGCCAGCTTTGGGAAATGTGTCATAGTTGGCCCTTATACAGCTAATTTTGCACTCGAGACAAAAGAACTTTTAGAAGCGAATGGGGTAATACAAATAACTAATAGTCACGATTTAAGAAGTAAGTTAGTGTATTTACTAAATAATGATTATGAAAGAGCACAATATGGCATGAACGCGCAACGTTTTATTGAACAAAAGACCTTTGTGTTAATGGACTACTTAAAACACTTACAACCTCTAATAAATCATGCATAAAACTAGTGACGGCTATATCCCTCCATTAGTAATTTAAAATCATGTTCCGAATAATTAAATGTGTCTTCAGTGTTTTTCAGCTTCTCGAGTGATCGTTCCAACCTGGAAAGATTACTTTGCATCCATGTGCCCGAGTTTTTGTAAATTCTTGACTTATCAAAATCAATTAAAAAAACTCCACCCTTCTTATCAAGTAAAATGTTATATGCATTTAAATCTGCGTGATTGCAATTATTGCCATGAAATTGCCTAATTACAGAACCGATCTCATGCCAAATTTTTCTGGATACTGGGTTCTTTATTAATACTGTGCTGAGTGATTGTGATTGAGGAATCAGCTGAGTGACAATATCTGCTTTATATGCAAAGCCAAGCCTGTGGATATGTGCAGCTATGGGAAGTGGTACAGGTAGATTCATTTTCTGCATTCTTGACAGCATCTGAATTTCACCAATAGCCCTTGTTTTATACAATCCTTGCCATAAATATATATCATGAATAAATTTTGAAATCATGCCACCACGATAGTAATGACGTAACACTAAAGTATGATTATTATATTTAAATACATGTACACCACCTCTTCCTTTTACTTCAGCTGATTTCAGTTGCTTATATTCCAGCGAATGGTTTGAAGTCAGGTAATCTGGATTAAATAGTTCAAGCGGGAATTCCGTAAATAAGGTTTTGTTATACGTAACAATATCGTTACCATAGTGACTAAAATCAAAAGAATCCATATGCACTACTTTTTAGGTTCTGTTTTTATATAAATTTGATTCAGCATGGATAATCCACCAAAGTCTATTTGTATTTTACGATTATCTGCAATAGGAGATGTAACACATATGGTCCCAGTTGTGCGTACCATTCAGAAATCTTGGCCAAAAAGCGAACTTACCTGGATTATCGGAAAAAATGAAGCCAGCCTCGTAAATGATATTCCTGATATAGAGTTTATTCAGTTTGATAAATCCAATGTTTTTAGCAGCTATAAAAATATAGTTCGAAAAATGAAGCATCGCAAATTTGATGTTTTGCTATGTGCTCAAGTCTCTTTGCGAGCAAATATTATCAGCGCCTTAATTCCTGCAACGCTAAAACTAGGCTATGACAAAGCTAGATCCAAAGATTTTCATTCGTTTTTTATAAATGACCGTATTAATGCTACATCACAACAACATGTTTTAGATAGCTTTTTTAGTTTCATCGAACATCTAGGACTTTATCATCGTGAGATGTCATGGGAATATTATATTCCTGAAGAAGCCTATGAATTTGCCAATCAACATTTAGAAAATGATCGGTTTAAAGTTATCATTAGTCCCTGCTCGAGTCACTCACTTAGAAATTGGAGTGCAGAACGCTATGCTAAAGTCGCGGACTACGCAATCCAATCACTTAATGCGCAAGTCATACTATGTGGTGGCCCATCAGCAACAGAAAAACAAACTGGAATCGAGATTGAATGCTATATGCAATCCAAACCCTTAAACTTAATAGGCAAAGATACCTTAAAAATTTTTCTTGCGTTGTTACAGCGTGCCGATGTCATAATTTCACCCGACTCAGGCCCGGCACATATGGCGACGGGATTAGGAACGCCAGTGATTGGATTGTATGCAGCGAGCAACCCTAAACGTAGTGGTCCATACTTTAGTCAACAATGGTGTGTAGATAAGTATGATGCTGCTGCACGCAAATTTAAAAATAAATCAGCAGATGAATTAAAATGGGGCACAAAATTAGAATATCAAGGTGTAATGATGTTGATCAGCGTTAAAGATGTAACTGCAAAATTAGATACGCTGGTACAGCACTAATGAATACTCACAATAAATAACTATAAAATGGAACATATTAATATACCGATCTCACCCGGTGAGCTGCTTGATAAAATTACAATTTTGGAAATTAAAGCAGAACTAATGGAAGATAAACAAAAACTACAAAATGTAGAAACTGAACTTAAGCTATTAAGTCAGATTTGGATTAAGCATTCATTCAATAAAGATGATATACATCTACTCAAGCAAGAGTTAAAAAAAAATAATCAAAATTTGTGGGAAATTGAAGATAAAATACGATTAAAAGAGTCAAATAAAGAATTCGATCAAGAATTTATAGAATTAGCAAGGTCTGTTTATATTCAGAATGACAAACGCGCTGTAACCAAAAGAAAAATTAATGATATGCTTGGATCTAAGATTATTGAAGAAAAGTCCTACTCTGAGTATTAAAAAGTGTTTAATCCGATAATTTTCGATTTCGATACCAAATTGATAAAACATAGATCATTATAAATAAAGCTAATAAGCTCTCTTTTACCTCACCCGATCGGATATCTAAAACTGCAGGAATTTCAATATTCAAGCTCTCATATATTTTTTCATGCCAACTGACCAATAAAGAAAATAAGGCAACAGGTAAACATACATAAGTTGGCCACAACCAATAATTTATTGATTGCTGGTTAGGAAAATTCTTCGTGATAAATCGATAAAGAGGCACCAACACCCCACCAACTAATGCCGCAATAGTTAATAATGCGCGCGGAATTTGATCAAACAAAGGACTAGTATTGTGTAAATTCGTTTCACTTTGATCATTGATATCAGACCAACCTTTAGGCGTTTCCCAACCAAATATATGCTGCCCCCAACTTATTTCCTCACCAGCAAAATAAACGCATCCAAAAATAAGTAAAATTATCCACCATCGGAACCATTTATAATTTGAAAACTTATTCGTATTTAAAAGCATTACACTAAAAATTATTGAAGTAATCAGAAAAATTACTGTGGACACCTCTACCCACCCACTTTCCATATACATATATAAATATGCATTTTCGCTTACAATTCTTGATATATAAGGTATGAGGAAGATAACAGTTGGAATAATTAACCAAATAAATTTGTGCAAATCTTTAGTCATATGAATTAATTTCTACCAACCCAACGTTTCTGTTTACCTCTGCGTTCCCAGTTTCGTAAGCTTCTGTAATCTCTATGTGATTTTCGACGCAGCCCCATTTTAATACCCAATCCCATAAATGGGTTTGGTGGGCTCATGTGCTGTGGGAGCATATTAAAATCATACAACTTAGGCATCCAAACTTCACCATTGTTAACTACTAAAATATTTCCCACACTAATGTCTATATCATGGACTCCGCTGGACTCCGCGGATTGTACAATTTGATATCCAACTTCTAACACTTCTTTTGGAAGATACCCTAGTTGTGAAATTAACTGTTTGAGTGTGATTCCTTCAATATACTCCTGAATAAATGAGTGCGTATAACCACTATTGAGCGGAAAAACTTTATAAGGAGCAGCAATATAAGGCCTTATAATTTCAATATTATACAAGATGGTGTTACGCTCAAACTCGAATTCGGCTATATCAATGTTGCACTTGTCTATATATTTTTCAACAAATTCTTTACGATAAACCTTGATAACAACATCATGATTGTCATATCTTCCTTTATATGAAAAAGAGCGTCTGCCTCTACCTAAAAAACTAGTCACTTCAACATCCTCTGGTAAAGTAATAGTCTGCTGTAATTCAATCTCAAGTTCTTTTGATAAAGCCATTTTTTTTAAATCAGCCTTACATTATCTAAAAGGTTAATGAAGCTATGCAAATTAATATTTAAAATGACACAATATAAATATAACTAGTACATATATACATTACAGCAACTTTTACAAGAAACAAATATATTCATATATGTGCTTAATTATTGACTATAATCTGGTTATAACGATTAAGTAAATATTACCCTAAAGTGAACCTGTACCTTTACTCACATGGAAAATTCTCAACTAATAAGAGTATTTTATGTCATAAATCGATTGGAAAATGGATACAAGAAGAGCAATTTTTGAAGTATGAGGAAAACAAATTTCGGCTAAGTAAAAAAAGCCGAAAACGAAACAAACTTTATTGCTTCTTCAGCGAATATACTAACAACAATGTAATAATGAAGGTTTCAGAGATAAACAAGGATTATAAATTTTGGAGAAAAGTAGATCTTTTTTTTACTAACTTATTTAAAGACTATAATTACAATAGCTACAGAAGCAGCATAAACCTACAGAATGCAGGTGTTGATACTATTAATCCCATTGCATATTGGACCTACAAGACCTCATGGTTGAATCGCAAAAGTTACTTTCTATATGAGAAAATAGAGAGCGAGCTTACAGTGGCAGAACTGTGTAATGAAATTATTTCTGCAAAAATAGTAAATAAAACTGAATTGATTAACATTATTGCTGATAGATGTGTAGAAATTGTTCAAAAAATTCATGCTGCAAATATCAGACACGATGATCCGCATGGCGGTAACATATTAACAAGCCTTAAACATAACGAAATCAACAATGTTGGTGTAGAAGATGTAAAAAATGCCAAATTTACACTGATCGATAATGATCGTTGTACATCTGTGCATATAGTAAACACAACTTTAAAACGATTTTATGACCTTAAATGCCTAAGAAGGTTTAATATTTGCCAAATCCCACAACGAGTTTTATTGCAACTATATTTGGGAAATGAATATAGTACGTACTGGTGGTATGTATTAAACTTTTGGAAATCAGGAGGATTCAGTATAAGAAAGCGTATAAATTATATCTTAAAATAAATAACTCACACATCGATGCAATGATTCGAATACCCTTCCACAGCACGTTTTGTTTTGTTTTTTATATGTTGTTGCAATAAAGCATCATTTGCCTCTAACTTTCTGCGATCTGACTCTGGGTGCCATAAATGCAATACGCAAGTCGCATAAATACCTTCCTTTCGCTTGATACCATTATTAAATAGCCTTACTGCTAAATCTGCATCCTCCCTACCCCAACCAATATAGTGCTCGTCAAAACCATTCACTAATTCAAAATCTTTTCGCCATACACCCAAATTACACGTCTTCACACCAAACCAATCTATTGGCTTGTTTTTTCTATACCAACCCATTGGCAAATGTAACAGTGGTAAGATTCTCTTAATTCTTTTTTTAACCCGCAGCATCATCCATGTGTATTTCGAATAATGATGAATAGGTAATTTTTCCTTCAATACTACCCGAGTAAATTCTTCTGAAAGCATAGTGCGATTACCTCGCACAAACCATCCAACTTCCATTAGTTTCAAATGGCGATTTAAGAATGACGGAAAAGGCACGCAATCTCCATCTAAGAATATTAAATATTCCCCTTTACTCGCTGCAACCGCCTTATTTCTTATAGCCGCAGCTCGAAAGCCCTTATCCTTGTGCCAAACATGTTTTAATTCGTAGCTAAATGAACCTTTTAAAGGTTCCAACATATTAAATGTAGCTTCAGTTGAACCATCATCCGCAACAACTACTTCAAATTCTTTATTATGTTGCTCATTAAGTGCTGATAGTACCAACTTCAACATGTCAGGTTGATTGTATGTACTGACAATGATCGAAGTAAACATGTCGAATGTAACTAGTTAATTTTTTTGATTTTTTTGAAATTTATTTGGTTGAAATGAGGAGAAAAGTAGTGCCGTAAAAATAACGAAGAATAACCCTTGAGTATGTGAATAAATTACTGAGTTCATTAGATTACCTACAACTATAGTTACAATCATTCCTTTAGCTACATAATTAGAAAACAATGATAACTCATTACTAATACGCCATTGTTGAATAAATAACATAATCAAAAATACTAATCCGACTAATCCCAACTGTACTCCTATACTCAAATACCCATTATGCGGATTTTGAGTGTAGTAATACTCTTTATTTGCAACATCTTTTTTTTGAACAAATTTTTTAAACTCTGTTTCAAAGCTTCCAGTCCCCGTTCCAATAATTGGATTATTTTTGAATATATCCCAGCCTACTTGCGCCCAAATTATCCGCAAACCTAATGAAGTGGCATAATTACCTTCCTTTATGAATTCCACATCATCATACAACTCAATCACCCTTGTTCGAGTTAATTCATTTGATAGTAAAATTGTTATCGCAAAAGTTGGAACTATAACAAACCCTAGAAGTACTCGTTTCCAACCTAAATATTGATAAATTAAAAGTAGCATCAATACAATCCACAATAACTGACCAGAACGAGATGCGATCATAACTAAAACATTAAAGCTGGTTAATACAGCAACTATAATAAAGATTATTCGCATGCGCTTATTATCTATTGCGTGATGTATAAACAAATATGCCGCATAGGCCATTAGTGTTCCATGCGCAATACGACTACGAAAAACTATATGTTCATCACGCCCTGCATAAGTACCTGCATAGATACTTTCCGGAGACCAACCTAACAATGTCATATAAGACAATAACAACATGAGCGACATACCTGATAAAAATGCTATATAACCTATTTTCTTCCAGCGCTGCTCATGAAACGCACTCAATAAAAGTGGTATATAAATAAATTTACTATATTTTTTAAGCAGACCATAAGCGTCTTCAAATGGAGCAGAAGTGTAAAGCAGGCCCAACACAAATAGCATAAAAATACCTATCGCAACTATAGCAATAGAGTTGTTTACGATTAATTGATACTTAAACTTATAGTTACCAGCAATTATCGAACAGACTAAAAATGAGGCTAGAAATATATATGGAAGTGCAGTTGGCAGAACAATGGAAAATAATGCTGCACATGCCATTATTTTACTTGCTGTTTCAGCACCTTGTGCTGCTCTAGTCGAGTGCCAATTCAAGATTATCTATTCGGCAAATAATGATATTGTTCAATGAGAATTATTTGTTAATTAAGAATTTAATATTGATTCTATGATTGTTGTCGTTGAACAACCCTCGATATAAGGCGCAATAACTACCTCCCCCCCGTAACTACTGACAAGTTCAAATTCAGCAAGCTCTTCTTTTATATAATCCCCACCCTTAACAAAAATATCTGGTTTTAATTCTCGTATTAATTCTAATGGAGTATCTTCAGAAAATGGAATAATCCAATCAATACAACTTAATTCCTCCAACACTGCAATACGATTCTGTAAAGTACATATTGGCCGACTGTCTCCCTTCAACCTCTTTACTGACATGTCGTCATTAATAGCTACAATTAGACGATCACCTCTAGACTTTGCATCACGCAGACAAGCTATATGACCATGATGTATCAAATCGAAACATCCATTTGTAAAAACAATTTTTTCATTACTCTGTTTCGCATTTGATATCGATTTCTTTAATTTATTGAGATCCGTTACTCTCTTTCCCCTGCTTGTAAGCATTCGTAAAGTAGAATCTAGTTCATTAATAGTTACTGAAACGGTGCCAAGTTTGCTTACTGCAATGCCTGCACCTAAATTAGCAATTTTTACAGCATCTATAAGGGTATAATTCGAAGCCATCGCAGATGCAAGTAGCCCAACAACTGTATCTCCAGCACCAGTCACATCATAAACTTCTTTTGCTTGAGTCGGAAAATGTCTCGGTTGTTGATCTTGTGCAAATAGCGACATGCCTTTTTCACTACGTGTTATTAATATTGCATCAAGATTTAATTCCTCGCACATTTGAGCTGCTTTATCATTCAATGCAATATCATTTTCGCATGAACCTACTGCCTGCTTAAATTCCGAATAGTTTGGTGTAATGATGCTAGCATTTTTATATTTTTTAAAGTACCTACCTTTTGGATCAACGATTACTATTTTATTGTTAATGCGTGCGAGCTCAATAATCTCTTCGACCTGATCAACCGAACCTTTACTATAATCAGAAATTACTACTACATCATGCTCTGGAATTAACTTTGCACAACTTTCAAGCACATCAAAATTTTCAATTTGATAATTTTGATTTTCGAAATCTAATCTAACTAATTGTTGATTTTGACTTATGACGCGTAGTTTGGTTGATGTCTTAAAATTATTTTTATGTAAAATTTCAGACTTAATTGTTGTATTCATAAGTAAGTCATTCAATTTTTCACCATTTTCATCTCTTCCAACAACTCCAACCAAAGTCGCTGTAGCGCCCAAACTACTAACATTCATGGCAACATTTGCTGCACCCCCTAAACGATTATCCATTTTTTGAACATTTACAATGGGGACAGGTGCCTCGGGCGAAATACGTGCTGAATCACCAAACCAATATTGATCCAGCATAATATCGCCAACTATTAAAACTTTTGCTTTATTAAGATTGCTTAGATCCATTATTGTAAATGATAAGTACTAACTAACTATAAATTAATATAACTAACCAGTCCCTTTAGATTGGTATTGGAACATACTCGCCAATGTTGAATCATTAAGCTATGAGTGATGTATATGTAAGCCAAGAATCATGCGAAATACTCTTGCCATACACTGAATCAAAATACATCTCTTGAAGTTTAGTAGTAATCTCACCACGCGTACCTTCCCCAATAACACGATTATCAAGCTCGCGTATTGGTGTAACTTCTGCCGCAGTACCAGTAAAAAATGCCTCGTCCGCGGTATACGCTTCATCACGAGTGATACGTTTTTCAATCACTGGAATATTAATTGTTGTCGCCAGACTAATGATTGTTTTACGAGTAATACCATCTAATGCAGAGGTAAGCTCTGGAGTAAAAAGTATTCCTTCTTTTATAATAAAAATATTTTCACCGCTTCCTTCGGCTACAAACCCATCCACATCTAACAGCAATGCTTCATCATAACCATCATATAGCGCCTCATGTAAAGCAAGCATTGAATTTACATAATTGCCATTAATCTTTGCTTTACACATAGCAACGTTTACATGATGACGTGAATAAGAAGAAGTCTTTACACGAATCCCATTTTTCATATTGTCTTCACCTAAATATGAACCCCATTCCCATGCCGCAATAATACAGTGCACTTTTAAATTATCCGCTCTCAATCCCATGCCTTCTGAACCATAAAAACACATAGGGCGGATATAGCCATAACTTAAATTATTTTTATTGATCACATCGATTTGTGCCTGATTAATTTCTTGCTCACTAAAAGATATTGGCATGCCAATAATTTTAGCGGAATTAAACAGTCTTTTTGTGTGGTCCTGAAGGCGAAATATAGCCGTGCCTTGATTAGTTTGGTAAGCCCGCACACCTTCAAATACCCCTGCGCCATAATGTAAGGTATGAGTGAGCACATGAGTATTGGCTTCACGCCATGGCACGAACTCACCATCGTACCAAATGAATCCATCCTTATCGGACATCGACATCTCTACTTGACTCCCTAAATTATTGTACGAACTTTTTGCAACAGCACATTCAAATCTATGTAGTAGCTCAGTGTAACAGACTTGCCCAATAATTTTGTATGGCTAATCGTTCCTTAGCAAATGCATCCACTTCTATTGTTTCTGGTAACAACTGCAAACTCAATTTGTGTAAATGCTCGCGGTATTTGAGATAAATCGCTTTGAGCTCTTGTGCAGATTCTTTCTTGATAAGATTAACCTCGGTGCAAGCATCCAAAATTCTTACATTATCCGTATACTCGCATATTTTGTTATGTTTGTTGGCATAACTAAGCACATAAAATTGAACAATAAATTCAATATCAACTATCCCACCTTTATCTTTCTTAATATTGAACTTCGTTTTATCTTTACTACCATGTTCTGCTGAAATCTTTCCCCGCATTTCTATAATTGATTTCCGCACTTCTTCAATATCACGTGGCTGGCATAACACATCCTGTCTAATTTTTATAAAATCACCAGATATTTTTTTACTATTCACTACCGGTCGAGCACGAATAAGTGCCTGGTGCTCCCATAACCATGCCTCATTTCGCAAATAATTTTCATATGAGGTAATCGAGCATACTATTGGTCCAGACTGACCATAGGGTCTAAGCCTTATGTCGATATCAAATACTTTTCCCGCAGAAGTTATAGTTGTAAGCAAATGAATTGTACGTTGCACTAAACGTGTAAAAAAAATGTCGTTATGTAATTTTTTTGCACCATTTGTTTCACAACAAGAGCCTTCACTATTGTGCAAAAATACGAGATCTAAATCTGATCCATAACCAAGTTCTAATCCTCCCAATTTTCCATATTCAATGATTAGTAGATTAGGTATATATACTTCCCCATCATTATCGCATACAGGCTCGCCGTATTTTGCGACCAGATCTTTATAGGCATGTTTTACTGCACTATTTATACATGTCTCCGCTAACCACGATAAATGATCACTAACTCTCATAACAGGAAAAGCTTCAACGATGTCAGCAGCAGCAACCTGTAAAACCTGCGCATGTTTATATTCACGTAGACGCTCCATATACCTTTCTAAATCATCATTTGAAGTTTGAAGAGTAACCTCCAGCTGTTGTTGCATTTCATTTAAGCTTGGTGGTTCATAAGAACTGTCCATACGCAAGACTTCATCTAATAGGAGTGGATGCGTAGAAATGTATTGTGCAATCCATTGACTGACTTCTATAAGTTTAAAAAGTTTTGTTAGTTTGCTTTGATTCTCCGTTAACAAAGAAATATAGGTAGAACGCTGTACAATTTTAATAAGAATTCCTATGAAACGATCTAAAACGATAATCGGTTTATCTGATCGTAAAATATGCTGCAACAAAATAGGGATAAATCCATCAAGCCTTTGTCTAGCTACTGGCACAAGCTGCTGGACAATTCCATTTTTCATAAAAGCTAGTAGACTCTTATAGATATTTTCTATATCTGCTGTGAAGTATTTAGTTAAAATGCCTATACAGTATTTTTCATCCTGAATATGTCGCCATAAAAGCACAAAGTCATCGTATTTATCTATCGATTTATTGCTACTAGCATCATCTGTTTGTAGCAGTTCATGAAATACTTTGCTGACATTGGAAGTATGTAATGTAAATTCAGCGTATATCTCATCCCACACGTCTACGCCCATTAAATAAGCATATTGCGCTTTTTCTTGATCTGCTGTTGGCAAAATGTGTATTTGTTGGTCGTCTCTGATTTGTAGTCCATTTTCTGCTTTCCTTAAAAATAAGTATGCTGAGGTTAAATTAGAAACATTTTCATTGGCTAACATTCCAATTTCGCCTAAATATTCCAGTGACTCAAGTGTAGATTTGATCCGCAAGTTTGCATTTCTGCCGCCATATATAAGCTGAAACATTTGCACAATAAATTCTATTTCTCGAATACCTCCTTGACCAATCTTCACATCTTCTTTTGCTATTTTTTGACGTGCTTTTTGATCGACTAACGCTTTCATCTCACGTAATGATTGCACCGCCCCATAATCAAGATATCGACGATAAATAAATGGAGTGATTTCATTAAGAAAATGCTCACCTAATTGAACATTACCAGCAATCGAACGTGCTTTAATCCATGCATAACGTTCCCAATCACGACCATGAATTTGAAAATATTGATCAATAGCAGATAAACTTGGAATTAGAGTTCCAGAATTGCCAAAAGGTCTGAGCCTAGTATCTACACGAAATACAAAACCATCCTGGGTTTGTTCTGTAAGTACTTTGATTACTAGTTGGACTATCTTTAAATAAAAACTTACAGAATTAGCATGTTGATCTTGTGTGTGCGTTATATCTTCATAATATGCAAATACAAGATCAACATCAGATGAAAAATTAAGCTCATAACCACCAAGCTTACCAAGTGCGAAAATAATTACATGCTGAGATAACGACCGTTCAAATTCACTCGTATATGGCCGCGATTTCAACCACTCAAAACACCATGCTAGTACTTTATCAATACAAATTTGAGCAAAAATGCTGAGCTCGTTTAACGTTTGTTGAACAGTTGCATACTTTTGCAAATCCCTCCATGCAATGCGAGCAAATGCTGTTGCTCGTGTCTGCCGCAATAAGCATTGTAACTCTTCAATATTATTTGCTTGAGTAAATACTGGTTTAAGCTGTTCAACATAATTCTCTGCTTGGTAATCAATGTTCAGACCATTACTATTTAATAGCCTTTGTAACCAACCTAGTTGCGATATACACACACGTTTTATAAAAGGGCTTGCATACCAGACCGCAAAAATTTCATCTTTATGTGCTTCGATGTTTGGAGCATGACCCAACTCAGAAAGAATCGCTTCGAATTCTTGATGAAATCTAGATAGCACTAGGTCTGGAGGAGATCTAAGCATATAGTCAAAACTGGCATAAAACCTAGGATAAAGTCGTACATATTTTAGCTGACCTGCACAATTTAGATATTCTTAATGTTAATGAGAATTGATATCATTTGTATTGTTATTAAACTAACTCTGCAATTATAATTGGAGAATCGCATTGTGCTAACTCAACAAACAGTAGTAAATCAGTTGCGACACATCTTTTTCATCTACTTCTTCCTTTTCGCTTCTATCCTCAGCGCTGCAGAAGTCAACGTCTACTCTGCCAGAAAAGAAGATCTTATTAAGCCACTACTGCAGCAATTTGAAGCAAATACAGGCACCAAAGTTAATCTCATTACAGGTGATGCTGATGCCCTATTACAACGCTTAATTAGCGAAGGCAAGAATAGTCCTGCTGACGTTTTAATTACTACCGATGCAGGACGATTGTTTCGAGCACAACAATCTAAAGTAGTGCAATCCATTCACTCGAATATTCTCGAGAATTCAATTCCAGATCAATATAGAGACCCGCAAGGCTATTGGTTTGGGTTATCACTTAGAGCCCGTCCGATTGTATATGCAATTGATCGCATTAAGCCTGAACAGCTTTCCACATATGAAGCATTAGCGGATTCAGACTGGCAACAAAAAATATGCGTACGCTCTTCGAATAATATCTATAATCAGTCTCTTGTTGCTTCTCTTATTGCACACCTAGGCGAAGAAAAAACACTTTCATGGGCCACAGCATTTGTAAATAACTTTGCTCGTCCACCACAAGGTGGTGATCGTGATCAAATCAAGGCTGTAGCCGCAGGACAATGTGATATTGCAATAGTAAATAATTATTACCTTGGAATAATGCTGACTTCCAAAAATGAATCTGAACAGCAAGCAGCAAAACAAGTAAAAATATTTTGGCCAAACCAAGGTGATAGAGGTGCACACGTAAATATAAGTGGTGGCGCAGTAACAACTTCATCAAAAAATAAAGATTCAGCAATAGCGTTATTAGAATTTTTAGTGAGTGATGCCGCCCAACAGTGGTATGCCGAAACTAATCTTGAATATCCTATTAAACCAGGCGTGCAGCCAAGTGATATTTTAAAGTCATGGGGCGAGTTTAAAGCTGACACATTGAGTCTACATCGTCTTGGTGAACTCAATGCACAGGCAGTAATGATTATGGATCATGCCGCATGGAAATGATTGCTGAAAATGGTAAACATGAGCACCAATAGCGAAACGCTCATTGAACAAAGCTATGCGAAACAATTTTGGCTGCAAAAAAGTGATTTTGGCTGGATTGCATGCACCTTACTAATTGCAGCGCTACTAAGCGTACCTATAATCTCTGTTCTGTCATCCGTTTTATTGCCTACTAGTGAAGTTTGGCAGCATCTAAAAACAACTGTTCTTACTGATTACATAATCAACTCATTACTGTTAGTACTCGGAGTAAGTATTGGCACACTTGTTATTGGAGTATCTACAGCTTGGTTATGTAGTGTCTGCGAGTTTCCCGGACAAAAATTATTTAGCTGGGCACTGTTACTACCTTTAGCATTTCCGCCTTATATTATCGCTTACACCTATACCGGCATGCTTGATTTTGCCGGTCCAGCACAAAGTCTGCTAAGAGAAATATTTGCTTGGAAATATGGTGATTATTGGTTTCCGCAGATTCGTTCCTTAGGCGGTGCAGTAGTTATGCTTTCCTTAGTGCTATACCCATACGTTTATTTATTAACGCGAACTGCATTTTCTGAACAATCTGCAAGTTATCGCGAAGCCAGTCATATACTTGGCGGCGGCCTTCGAAAAACTTTTTTTTTAATTGCGATGCCTTTAGCACGTCCCGCTATCATTGCAGGGCTAACACTGGTTGTAATGGAGACTCTTGCTGATTATGGGACAGTTCAATACTTTGGGGTAGCAACGTTTACTACTGGCATTTTTCGCACTTGGTTTGGTTTTGGTGATCGGATCGCTGCTACACAGCTGGCAAGTATTTTACTATTATGTGTTTTTGCAGTTATTTTATTTGAACGCTTTACGCGGCAATCTGCTAGATATCAAAATCAACCTCAAACCAAGCAAACTTGGCGATATACTTTGTCAGGCATAAAGATGATATTAGCAATCGTTTGCTGTAGCACACCTATAGTACTAGGTTTTGTAATACCCGCAATTCAATTGAGTGCTTGGAGCATTCAAACTGCACCCGAAATTATCGACTCATCTTTCTACACTTTAATTTTTAATACTATTCGGCTTGCAGTCATAGTGGCATTAATTGTGGTTGCCGCAGCCACCCTGCTCGCCTATGGGAAAAGAGTAAGCACATATTTTATTATCCCATATACAGTTAACATGAGTGCAATGGGTTATGCAGTACCCGGAATTATTATAGCTGTTGGAGTATTACTTCCCTTTGCCTGGCTAGATAATTTTATCGATGCATGGCTACAAGATAATTTTGGAATATCCAGTGGGCTAATTCTTACAGGGACATTAGCTGCATTAGTATTTGCCCACGTAGTTCGTTTTCTTGCTATAGGACTTAATTCTGTTGATGCGAGCTTTTCGAAAATTCATCAGAGTATAGATGATGCAGCTCAATTGTTAGGACATAAAACGTTTGATCGTTTTAAAAGTGTGCATCTTCCGTTAATTCGTAGCGGAATACTCATAGCCGCATTACTCGTTTTTGTAGAAGTAATAAAAGAATTGCCTGCAACTTTAGTGTTGCGGCCATTTAATTTTAATACTCTTGCAGTGCGTACTTACGAACTAGCTTCGGACGAACGTTTAGCGGACTCCGCTTGCAGTGCGCTGCTTATTGTCGCGGTCGGCATTCTACCAATTTTGATATTAAACCGGTCTATAACAACCAGTGGGGCTGAGCATGGTGCTTAAACTTGATGTGCGCAATGTCAGTGTTGAAATTCAGGATAAAAATATTTTGCAAGATGTGTCTATGCAATTGGAAGCGGGTCAAATCGCTTCAATATTAGGACCAAGTGGATGCGGCAAGACAACTTTGTTACGTGTACTTGCAGGATTTCAAACAATTTCCAGTGGAGAGGTATATGTGCATGGAAGACTATTCAGCAAAAGAGGATTTAAGCTTGCACCGGAAAATAGACATATAGGTATGATGTTCCAAGACTTGGCATTATTTCCACACCTGACTGTGGAGCAAAATATTAGTTTTGGGCTTAAATCATTACTGAACAGTGAACAACATGCACGCACTCAGCAAATACTTGAACTCACAGAATTAAAAAATCAAGATAAAAAATATCCACATCAATTATCGGGCGGGCAACAACAACGTGTGGCTTTAGCGCGCGCCTTAGCCCCAAAGCCTGAAATCCTATTGCTTGATGAACCCTTCTCCAGCCTTGACCCAGATCTTCGAGAACAAGTCGCAACAGAAGTTCGTAAAATTCTCAAACATGAAAATGTAACTGCGATACTCGTCACGCATGACCAACATGAAGCCTTTGCTATAGCTGATGAAATTGGCGTAATGGTGGATGGGCAGATCGCGCAATGGGATAGCGCCTACAACATTTATCATAAGCCTAAAACACGATTTGTAGCAGATTTTGTGGGATTGGGCAGCATGGTGCCAGCAAAAGTGATTGATGCATCGACACTAGATACCGAATTTGGTCAAGTAAATGGTCCGTTGAGTTCCTCATTAGCTACAGGAGAAAAAGTGGATTTATTAGTTCGACCGGATGACATTCCTCATGATGATAGCAGCCATATCACAGCGCTAGTGGAAGAAAAACGTTTTCGTGGAGCTGATTTTCTTTATAAGCTTCGTCTGCAAAGTGGGAATCATGTTCTGTGCTATGCCCACAGCCACCACGACCATCAATTAGGTGAACCAATTGGAATCAAGCTTGACTTAGAGCACTTAGTCGTCTTTACCAGGAACTAGTTGGCATAAAAGATTGATGTAGAGCATTTGTCATCTCTCCCAGGAACCAGTTTACATAAGAGTTGGGCGTAGAGCATTTGTCGTCTCTTCCAGAAAATAATTGAAATAAAGCCGGATCTTGAGTATATAGTCCTCTTACAATCAAATTGATTGGCATATTGCTTGATTTAAAACGCTAGTTTGAATTTACAAGAAATTATCACCAAAAAATTAAACTTGACCTCACTAGCACAAACCTCAACAATATTATGGAAGATGCTAACTAGAGGAGTCCAGCATGAAAATTAGTAAGGCTTTAGTCTATGTATTAACGCTGTCTTTTACATTTATGCAAACCGCGCCAGCTATTGCAGGCATTGTGGGTACAGACAGATTTTTAACAGAGCAATCTATATATCAAGATCGTGAGAATCTTCGCTCGCTCATGGCACGAGACGAGGTGCGTTCCTTGTTACAACATAAGGGCCTTACTGTTGAACAAGCACAAGAGCGTGTCGATGCCTTGACTGACTCAGAAGTACGACAGCTAGCTCAAAAGTTTGAAGAACTTCCCGCTGCTGGTGATGCTTGGGTGGTTGTATTAGTCATAGTTCTTGTCGTAATCATTTTAGAGCTGGCAGGTATTACAGATATTTTCACGGGCCTCTAATTTTCCGTTGGGAAGATCAATGCGTGCTTCACAATTCTTAATGTGTTTGCTCTATATCGACTTTTATAAGTAGCTCTGTCATGTGCTGGCATCGTCGGCATAGACAAATCATTTACTGAGCATTCAACGTAACAGGATCGCGAATAATTACCTGCCTTAATGGCACGTAAAGAAATATGAGGACTACTTGCTAACAATGGCTTGGTCCTTGAACAGGCGCAACAAAGAGTACATGCATTAACCGATTTTGAAGCACAATTGCTTGCCGAAAAGATTGATAAACCACCAATGGGTGGAATTTTGACTGCCTTGCTGATAATTTATCTCGAATTTATAATTCTTGAATTAGCAGGAGTAACCGGCATATTCATTGTAATCTCACCTTAAGCAAGCATTTCACTTGGTTGAAAAATGCCCGCTCATTTGCGGGCATTTTATTGTCTTGGGCAACACTTCTTGCGTGTGTCGCTCCACAAACAAATCAGTTACAACTGGAGAGACCTCAAGACCTTCCCGAGCAGGCTCTAGTAGCAGAAGTGCCATTCTTTCCGCAAGAGCAATTTCATTGCGGCCCAGCAACTTTGGCAATGGTAATGAATTTTTATGGAAATGAGATAACTCCCACAGAACTTGCTAAAGATGTATTTACACCTGACTTGAAGGGTAGCCTTCAAATAGAAATGCAAGCTGCGGTTCGCAAACATGGAATGCTTGCCTATGTGCTTACTCCCGAGCTAGTTTATTTGCTTGCGGAAGCCTCGGTTGGACATCCAGTTATTGTTTTACAAAACCTCGCGATTAAATGGTATCCAGTTTGGCATTATGCAGTTGTTATTGGCTACGACTTAAATAAAAAAACAATCACCTTACATACGGGTTTAAATTCTAATTACAAAGTGTCGATGAATACGTTTGAGCATACTTGGCAACGTGCCAATAATTGGGCCTTAGTGGTTTTACCAAGTGATACATTGCCAAATGACCGCAACCTAGTAAGTGTTTTACAAGCCGCGGTTGATTTAGAACAAGTTGGTCAGATCGAGCACGCGAATCTCGCCTACCAAGCCATCGCTAAACGCTGGCCAAGTAGCTATGTCGCAATAATGGGCATAGCGAATACATACTTAAGTTTACAACAGCCCGATAAGGCTACATCTAGTTATTTGCGCGCCGCCGAAATACAACCTCAACAAGCTGATATATATAACAATCTTGCTTATAGTTTACATGCACAGTCATGCCATGATGCATCATTAAAATCTATTCAATGCGCAATTACACTTGAACCCAACAACCTCGAGTATCGAGACTCTCTGCGAGAATTAGGCCAATCTAAATCAGAAGTCGATTCAGCTACATGTCCAATGATTAATTGTCCTAAATGAATTTTAAATCTTTTTACCCTATTAAGCTGACATAGCAATCCTATTCCTTCTAAACTACAAGAACTTATGAATTCTTTAATGGTTTGTAGCCGTGGCTAAACAAAAACAAACACGAAATTTTTCCTCAGTAGTTGTTGACGGTGTCGAACGCGCACCAAGTCGCGCCATGCTGCGTGCTGTCGGTTTTACAGATGACGATTTCAATAAACCTCAAATTGGCATCGCCTCAACCTGGAGCATGGTTACACCCTGTAATATGCACATAGATAAACTTGCTGAAGAGGCCGCAAGAGGTGCAAATCTGGCAGGTGGCAAAGCGGTTGTCTTCAACACCATTACTATTTCAGACGGCATCTCCATGGGTACTGAAGGTATGAAGTATTCCTTAGTCTCACGTGAGGTCATCGCCGATTCCATTGAGACCGTAGTGGGCTGTGAAGGCTTTGATGGCGTCGTTGCTATCGGGGGTTGTGATAAAAACATGCCAGGGTGCTTGATTGCTATGGCACGCCTCAATCGACCTTCAGTATTCGTGTATGGCGGCACCATCATGCCGGGAAAATACAAAAATACCAACGTAGATGTAGTGTCGGTGTTTGAGGCAGTCGGCCAACATGCCAAACATCAACTATCCGATAGTGAGCTGAAGCAAGTTGAGTCTTTGGCCATACCTGGTCCAGGTTCTTGCGGTGGCATGTACACTGCGAACACCATGGCTTCTGCAATTGAAGCACTGGGTATGAGCTTGCCGAATAGCTCAGCACAAAATGCGATTTCAAAAGACAAACAACAAGATTGCATTGCAGCAGGTCAAGCTGTGATGAATTTAATTAAGAGCAATATTTGTCCTAAGGACATCATGACGAAAAAGGCCTTTCAAAATGCCATAACAGCTGTGACGGCATTAGGCGGATCCACCAATGCAGTTTTACATTTACTTGCAATGGCACATGCCATTGGTGTGAAACTTAGTTTGAATGAATTCACACGCGTGGGAAAAAAAGTCCCAGTATTGGCTGATCTACGCCCAAGTGGTCAATACATGATGTCTGAGCTAATCGAAATCGGTGGCATTCAGCCATTGATGTGCATGCTATTGGATAAAGGTTTATTGCATGGCGACTGTCTCACCGTAACCGGAAAAACCTTGGAGAAAAATTTACGCGGTGTGAAACCTTATCCAAAATCACAAGATATTGTTCGAGGTTTTGATAATCCGATCAAAAAGGATGGACACTTGGTGGTGCTCTACGGCAACCTTGCACCCGAAGGGGCTGTTGCAAAAATCTCGGGTAAAGAAGGTTTACGTTTTACTGGTAAAGCACGTGTGTTTGCATCAGAAGAAAAGGCCTTAGCAAAAATTCTGGATGGTGGAGTTAAAAAAGGCGATGTCGTGGTAATTCGTTATGAAGGCCCCAAGGGTGGACCTGGAATGCGTGAAATGTTATCACCAACTTCGGCAATTATGGGCAAAGGACTAGGTAAAGATGTTGCACTAATTACCGATGGACGCTTCTCTGGCGGCAGTCATGGATTTGTCGTAGGCCATATCACTCCTGAGGCTGCAGTAGGAGGCCCACTAGCGTTATTAAAGAATGGAGACGAAATAACCATCGATGCTCAAAAACGTGAGATCAACGTTAAAATCTCTAATAAAGAATTCGCGCAGCGAAAAAAAAATTGGCGCCCTCCAAAACCACGTTATAAACGTGGTGTTTTAGCTAAGTATGCACAACAAGTACGCTCTGCGTCAGAAGGTGCCATAACTGACTAACAAATTCTAAATTGTCAGGCCTATCCCAAATAGTTTAGGATTGTCCGTTCGACTACGTATAAGAATGACTATAACAATATTTCTCTAAGGAGTTGTCCGATGGCGACATTACTATCCCCCGAAGAACTAGAAGCCGTAATGGAACGCAAAAACAAGATGCGCCGTGAAGCCTACGACCGTCGCAATGCGCAAGAAAATAAAGATGAAATTAGTGCACGGGCATGTGAAAAATTTATGGCGCTTCCCGAATACCAAAACGCAAAGGTGGCGATGTGGTACATCGATTGCCGATCTGAGACACGTACCAAACCACAGCTGCTTGAAGAAGTAGCGAAAGGTGAAAAGAAAATTATCGTTCCCTATTGCACTGAAGATGAAAACGGAGAAAACAAATTAGGTCTTTGGTGGATGGAAAGTTTAGAAGAAATGGTAGTAGGCAAATGGAACATCCTCGAACCGCCAAAAGACATGTGGGGCAACCCCGAAAAAGAAGTAGAGCCGCAAGAATTGGACATCATCATGGTACCTGGCGTTGGCTTTGACAAAAAAGGGGGCCGCATGGGCAATGGTCAAGGATATTACGATCGGCTGCTTGAAAAAGCCCGCCCCGACTGTCCGCTTATAGCATTGTGTTATGAATCTCAACTGTTCGATGAAATTCTGGTAGCACCACATGATGTCTACATGGATAAAGTCGTAACTGAAGACGCGGTGTATGAAGGCATCGGACGAGGATAGATTTCATGGCAGCAAAAATTGACGACACCTATGCAGAGGCGTTTAAAAGCCTATACACCGAATTTTTAATTACCGCACGTGATCGTAAATGGTTGGATCACGCTGTGAATGCAACAACCGGTAATGCCTCCAGTTCAATTTTATGTGATTGCGAGGCCGGCATGGATCGTTATGTTGGTCCTGGAGGAGACGAAAGTTTTCAAACTCCTGATGGTCGCCCTGGTGCTATTGTTCAACTGCATGTCCCACGTTTTCGCAAAGACCGCGTCAAAGCACTTGAACGTTCAGCACTAGTGCGTATTAGCCAAAATGTTATGACCTGCCCTACTGCGTCCTGTTTTAATTTGATTGATTCGCAAGAGTATTACCATATGGGACGCAAAGTTGCGTACTTTGGAAATGGCTATCAAAAACGTATTGAACGCTTTGGTCGTAAAATGTGGTGGATTCCCATCCTTGGTGGGGAATTTGTTTTAGATCGAAGACTGGGTTATGCCGATGGCCTGATGGGCGGCAACTTATGGTTCTTTGGAGACAGTGTGGATTCTGCGTTGGCCGCTGCAGAAAAAGGTGTGGAAGCTATTCTTCCTATGCCAGGCGTTATCACAACATTTCCCGGTGGAATTGCAGGCAGTGGTTCCAAAGCTGGCAGTAACTATGACTTTACCATTGCCAGCACTTATGAAAAGTTTTGCCCCATGCTACAGGATGACCCTAGTGTAGAAGCCGGTTTACCTGAGGGTGTAAATTGTGTAATGGAAATTATTATGAACGGCCAAGGCATGCAACCCATTATTGATGCCACTCAAGCCGCCATTAAAGCCTCTGCAGGTACACCAGGATTAATCATGATTTCCGCAGGCAACTATGGCGGACGACTAGGAAAAAGCTTTATCTTCTTGCATCCTGATAAGCAGCCACCCCCTGCCAGTTAACTTCGTAGCACTCGACACTAAAATTTATAAAGTTACGACTTTTAAGTCGTAACTCTATACATGTACAAACATGTGTTACGTAATTCATTTATTATCAGTACTTACCCATGACAACTTCGTTTGAGAAAACAGCAGATGGTGCAATCCTGATGGATGGCAACGTTGTCGCTAATAAAATACAAGACAACGTAGCAACAAAACTTGCAGAATTTCCAAACGCAAAGATTACTCTAGCGACTGTATTAATCGGGAATGATCCCGCGAGTAAACTCTATGTTGGCATGAAACAACGTCGGGCAGCAGCAGTAGGAATACAGTCTAAACATATACAGCTTGCAGAAAAGATTTCGATGCAAGAAGCTAGTGACGAAATTACAAAACTTGTACAAGATCAGACTATACATGGAATTCTGATACAACTGCCGTTGCCCACTTCCCTCGACACCCACCAAATCATCGATCTTGTTCCTCCCGAAAAAGATGTTGATGGATTAAGCGAAAATAATCTTGGCAAGTTATTACGTGGTGAACTCGGATTAGTGCCTTGCACTCCCTTAGGTGTTATGCGCTTACTTGAGTATTATGAAATTCCAACTTCAGGCAAACGAGCGGTTGTGATTGGACGCTCAACCTTAGTAGGTCTGCCTCAAGTTCTACTGCTGGCCCGCAAAGACACAGATGCTACCGTAACTTTGGCACATTCCCGTAGTGGAGATCTTATTGATATTACGCAATCGGCAGACATTGTCATTGCCGCTGCGGGTATTGCACATCTGGTAACAGCAGCTCATATCAAATCTGGCGCCACCGTAATTGATGTAGGTGTTACAAGAACCGATCAAGGCATACAAGGAGATGTTGATTTTGATAGTGCGCAAACCGTTGCTGGTGCTATCACCCCCATGCCAGGCGGTACGGGACCTATGACAGTTGCTTGCCTTTTAGAAAATACGGTGTATGCAGCGCAATTGCAAAATGTTCTCTAGAGTAAATTAATCACAATTTATCCCCCTATAATTACAATAATTTAGTGCGTAAATTGCTTGAGCCTAGTATGGGGCTTATGGCAAGATGAACGACTTTTTCGCGTACTTATAATTTGTATGCGATAACGGCAGCTCCGGCCACTGAAATAACAATCGGAGTCCATCCGTTTTAACTTTTAATATTCATAAAAATAAGGGTTCACGTTATGCCTGGAGAAAAACTCTCATATCCTGGAAGAAACTATTTATTTTGCCCTGGTCCAACACACATCCCTCAAGCAGTACAAAACGCTATGATCTGCCCACAGGAAGATCATCGTGCACCAGATTTTCCACAACTCGTTAAACCCTTGTTGAGGGATGTAAAGAAAATTTTTAAAACCACCAAGGGTACTTGTTTTTTATTTCCTGCTACCGGTACTGCAGGTTGGGAAGTTGCTCTGGCAAATACCATGTCTCCAGGCGACAAAGTACTGACCACACGATTTGGCCAATTCAGTCATCTTTGGTACGACCTCGCTTGCCGTATCGGCCTTGATGTTCAGCTAGTAGAAACGCCCTGGGGTGAAGGAGTCCCTGTTGATAAATTTAAAAGAATTTTAGCGGCAGATAAAAATCATCAAATTAAAACAGTAATAGTCTGTCACAATGAAACTGCCACAGGCGTTACCAGCGATATTAAAGCGTTACGTAAAGCAATGGATGCCGTTAAACATCCAGCCATGCTGATGGTGGATGGGGTAAGTTCGATCGCGAGTATCGACTTTCGCATGGATGAATGGAAAGTAGACGTAGCGGTGAGCGGCTCACAAAAAGGTTTCTTGTTACCTGCTGGCATGGCTATTGTTGCATTCAGCCCACGTGCACTTGCCGCACGTAAAAAAGCCAAGTGCGCACGCTGCTTTCTTGATATTCAAGATCATATCAATACAAACAAAGACGGTTTCTTTCCCTACACTCCCTCTGTACCGATGTTGCGAGGGCTTCGAGCCGCGCTAGACTTGCTATTGGATGAAGGTTTAGAAAATGTATTCAAACGCCATCATCGTCTTGCAGAAGGTGTGCGACTTGCCATAAAAGCTTGGGGATTAAAGCCTTGTGCCAAAGCACCAAAGTGGTATTCCGATACTGTAACTGCAATAGAAGTACCACCCAGCGTAAACGCTGCAGAAGTCATCCATATTGCTTACCATCGTTACAACGTTTCCCTCGGTGCAGGTCTCTCTAAGGTCGCGGGTAAAGTGTTCCGTATCGGCCACTTAGGTGATAATAATGAAGCGCGGATGATGGCAGCTTTAGGTACCGTTGAAATGGCAATGAATGATGCCGGTATGAAAATTAAACCCGGAAGTGGTGTTGCTGCAGCGGAAGAGTACTACCGCAAAACGGCTAAGAAAATTAAAAATTTTAGCGCGCCGAAAGCCCCTGCGAAAAAGAAAAAAGCTAAAAGATAAAAGATAAACTAAAAAAATATAACTAACGTCAAGGTAAATCACTATGAGTTTTACTCAATATAAACCGGCTCGATTACGTGTACAACGCTGCGAACTAGCTGTACCGGGTTCCAATCCTAAGATGATGGAAAAAGCCGTAACATGTGCGGCGGACTATGTGTTTCTTGATTTAGAAGATGCCGTGGCACCTGATGACAAAGTACAAGCACGCAAAAATGTAATTGCAGCTTTAAAGGAACATGATTGGAAAGGCAATGGCAAAACCGTTTCCGTACGCATTAATGGACTAGATACCCACTACATGTACCGTGATGTGGTAGATGTTGTCGAACAAGCAGGTGACAAGCTAGATACCATTCTTATCCCTAAAGTAGGCACCACAGGTGACGTCTACATGGTGGATGCCATGGTGACTCAAATAGAGGAGGCCATGGGACTAAAAAATAAAATTGGTCTTGAAGCTTTAATTGAAACAGCTCTTGGTATGGCCAATGTTGAAGCCATTGCAACTTCAAGTCCTCGTATGGAAGCTATGCATTTTGGTGTTGCAGATTATGCGGCGAGTAATCGTGCACGCACGGTTAACATCGGTGGTTTGAATCCCGACTACCCTGGTGATCAGTGGCATGCCGCGATCTCTCGCATGACCGTAGCCTGCCGAGCGTTTGGCTTACGTCCCATTGATGGACCCTTTGGTGATTTTAATGATCCTGACGGTTACCTATTAGGCGCACGACGTGCCGCTGCACTTGGTTGTGAGGGCAAATGGGCCATTCATCCAAAACAAATTGAATTGGCCAACGAAGTCTTCTCACCGCCAGAGGCCGAAGTCACCAAGGCTAAAAGAATTCTTGAAGAATTAGATAAAGCCGCCAAGGAAGGCAAAGGTGCTGCATCTTTGGATGGCAAGATGATCGACGCCGCATCAGCGCGTATGGCAGAAAATGTCGTGAGAGCTGCTGAAGCAATCGCCGCAAAATCATAGGGGTTAGTGTTGTTTTTTTAAGCGCCCGCTCTGCGGGAGCTTAAAATATTGCTTAAAATTTGAGCAATTACCTAACAAGAGAGTTTGTCGAGGGATAGCAGAATAGGCTATAAAAGTCACTCGGTCAGACACGAATACTTTCGGCCGACAAAACTAAGAATTAATCATTTATTCGGGAGGGAATTCACGTGGATATCCATGAATATCAAGCAAAAGAACTATTGTCTGAATTTGGCGTAGCAATTGCACCAGGCGGACTTGCCTATAGCCCCGAACAAGCGGTCTATCGTGCCAAAGAAATCGGTGGCCATAAATGGGTAGTTAAGGCACAAATACATTCTGGCGCACGTGGAAAGGCTGGAGGGATCAAAGTTTGTTCCAATGATGAAGAAATATGGAATGCAGCAGATGAATTGTTAGGCAAAAAGCTTGTTACCAACCAAACAGGTCCTGCGGGCAAGGTCGTCTACCGCTTGTATATTGAGCAAGCAACGAAAATAGAGCGAGAAATTTATCTAGCCTATGTCTTAGATCGAAATAAACAGCGTATTGTCATTGTGACCTCTGCGGAAGGTGGGATGGAGATTGAAGAACTGGCCCACGAAAAACCAGAGTCAATTATTCGCATTGAAGTTGAGCCAGCTGTTGAACTGCGCGAATTTCAAGCACGTGAACTTGCGTTTGGCCTTGGTATACATCCCGATTTAATCAGCCAAGCTGTGCACACTTTTCTTGGTGCCTACCGGGCCTTTCGGGATTTGGATGCCACGATGGTAGAAATTAATCCCTTAGTAGTAACGAAGGACAATCGTATCTTAGCGCTGGATGCTAAGATGGGGTTTGATGACAATGCATTATTTCGTCGCCCGAATATCTCTGAACTTCGTGATAAATCACAGGAAGACCCGCGTGAAACCGCAGCATCCGACCGCGGACTTAGTTATGTGGGTCTGGATGGCGATATCGGCTGTATGATTAATGGCGCGGGATTGGCTATGGCCACCATGGATATGATCAAACACAAAGGCGGTGAACCGGCTAACTTTTTAGACATTGGCGGTGGCGCTTCACCCGATCGTGTAACCAAGGCATTTAAATTAGTTCTGGATGATGACAACGTAAAAGCCATGCTGGTAAATATTTTTGCTGGTATCAACCGTTGCGATTGGATTGCTGAAGGTGTGATTCAAGCCTTTGGAAAACTAGACGTAAAAGTTCCTGTAATTGTGCGTCTCTCCGGAACAAACGTAGAGAAAGGCATGCAAATTCTTAAGGACAGCGGTTATCCAATTATTACTGCAGATACATTAGCAGAAGCAGCAGAAAAAGCGGTAGCAGAACGTAACCGCGTTGCCAAAGCCGCTTAATGCACTAGGAGAAGCACACATGACAATAATGATTGATGAAAATACCAAGGTCCTCGTTCAAGGATTTACTGGAAAAATCGGCACCTTCCATACAGAAGAAATGCTTGAGTATGGTACTAAGATTGTTGGTGGCGTTACTCCAGGTAAAGGTGGCCAAACGCATTTGGGTTTACCTGTTTTTAATACCATGAAAGAAGCGGTTAAGGAGACCGGCGCTACAGCCAGCATTGTGTTTGTGCCAGCTTCTTTTGCGGCCGATTCCATTATGGAGGCTGCAGATGCGGGAGTTGAAACTTGTGTTGCGATCACCGATGGCATTCCTGCACAAGACATGATGCGTGTAAAACGCTACATGTATCGCTATAAAAAAGAAGACCGCATGCGTCTAACTGGTCCCAACTGTGCTGGATCAATTAGCCCTGGTAAATGTTTGTTAGGTATCATGCCGGGGCATATTTATATGCAAGGTAATGTTGGAGTCGTGGCGCGCTCAGGCACACTCGGCTATGAAGCCGCCTCGCAAATGAAGGCCATTGGAATAGGCATTAGTACCAGTATCGGCATTGGTGGTGATCCCATCAATGGTTGTTCACATCGAGATATACTCGAATTATTTGAACAAGACCCCGATACCAAAGCCATTATGATGATTGGAGAAATCGGTGGCCCTCAAGAAGCTGAAGCCGCTGAATTCTTTAAAAATCACATGACTAAACCTTTAGTAGCCTATATTGCGGGACTGACTGCGCCTAAAGGGCGTCGCATGGGACACGCTGGAGCAATTGTTTCTGGCAAAGGTGAGAGCGCTGCAGAAAAAGTAGAAATGTTAAGAGAGGCCGGTGTAACCGTTGCACCCAATCCATCTGAGCTAGGTTCAACAATGGAACAAGTCATGAAAGATGTTGCTTAGGAGAAAAGCAAAATGAGCAAATTGAAAGTAATCGTCTCACGCGCCTGGCCAGCTGAAGTAGAAGCAACATTAAAAGAAAAGTATGACGTGCAACTCAATAATAATGATGTTGCGATGACAAAAGATGAAATGAAAGAGGCATTGGGAAATTGTGATGCTTTTTTACCAACCGTAACTGATCCTGTTGATGCAGAAGTGCTAAGTGCTGAACCTTTACGTGCAAAATTTATAGGTAATTTTGGTGTTGGTTTTAATCATATTGATTTAGATGCAGCAAAGGCGCGCGGTCTTACCGTTACTAATACGCCTGAAGTACTAACCGATTGCACTGCCGATATTGCAATGGCCTTGATGTTAACTGTGGCACGTCGAACTAGCGAAGGTGAACGTCATTTACGTTCAAATTCTTGGGCCGGTTGGCGGCCTACTCACATGCTGGGAACTAAAGTAACAGGTAAAACTTTAGGGTTAATTGGCATGGGACGCATCGCACAAGCGATGGCAAAACGTGCACATCACGGATTTGGGATGAAGATTATTTTTTCAGACCCCTATCCGCCTCCCGCAAGCGTGATTAGAGAGTTTGATGCAAAGCAGTGTGACTCCATTGATGAGGTATTAGCGAATTCGGGTTTTGTTTCGATTCATTGTCCGGGGGGTAAAGATACGTATCACTTATTGAATAAAGAAAACCTTGCTAAGATGAAGCCCACCGCGTATTTAATAAATACTGCACGTGGCGATGTAGTAGACAACGATGCATTAATTGATGCGCTTAAAAATGGCACCATCGCAGGAGCCGGCCTGGACGTATTTGAGGGCGAACCCAACTTAGATGAACGCTTTCTAGATATCGAAAACGCCGTGCTGCTTCCACATTTAGGAAGCGCCTCAACGGAGACCCGTGTTGCAATGGGGAACCGTGTGCTAGAGAACTTGGCAGCATTTGAAGCCGGTGACATACCGAGAGATAAGCTAGTCTAAGCCTAACTATGCCCTTTCGGGCATTCCAAATATGGGTATGTCTCCCTATGATGATGGGTCCAAGTAATATGACTTCTTAAAATACTTGTGTCCCATAATTTATTAAACTATTAACAACATGACCGACACATCCCCACTATCTTGGACGCAACTGACAAGAGTTGCCGCCGGCCGCGAGATTATCGATCCTGCAGCAAGTTATGAAGATGATCTCGTAGACCTACTCTATCAGCAGCTCCTAAGCATCATACGTGCACGCCAACCTGATATAGAGCCAATAATAGAAGGTCAGAAAGATATACGGAGCGGAACACATGCTCAAATCCTTTACATCCTAGAAATGTACGGGATTTGGTTTCAGTTACTAAGCATTGCCGAACAAAATGCAATGGTGCAACAACGTCGTCAAATAGAAAAAGAATACAATCGCGATCGTGTTCCAGGAACCTTCGCATATACATTTTCTATGGCTGCACAACGAGGTATTCCTGCAGAAGAAATTCAAAAAGTTTTGAACAACAGTTTTATTTGTCCTGTAATCACTGCGCATCCGACAGAAGCAAAACGTGTTACAGTGCTAGAAATTCATCGTCGCATTTATATATTGCTTAAACAATTAGAACTTACTCGATGGACACCTAGAGAACGTGACGATTTAATTCATGAATTGCATAACGAAATAGATTTGCTTTGGATGACGGGCGAGATTCGTTTGGTAAAACCTACAGTCGCACAAGAAGTGACTTGGGGATTACATTTTTTTGTGGAATCTTTATTTGATGGCGTGATGGAACTTTATGGTGAATTAGATCGCGCTTTGGAACAATCCTATCCACACTATGAATTTAATGTGCCGCCATTATTTCGCTTTGGCACTTGGATTGGCGGGGACCGAGATGGAAATCCAAATGTTACTAGCAACGTTACCTCATCAGCGATACATGCAAATGCCAAAACTTGTTTAAAACACTATCGACAAATTATTTTTGAGCTTGGTGCAAAATTGAGCATTGCCAGCCATTCTGTAAGTATTTCCGACAGCTTTATTCATGCATTGCAGAAAAAATTAGAAGCGCTGGGTGAGGCTGAAGCATTTTCAAAACGCAACCCGGGTGAAGTTTTTCGCCAATATTTGCGTTGCATGCTACGCAGTGTTGATGCCACGCTAAACAATATCGATGACCCAAGTAAGTCAAACATTGCCTATCATCGAGCTACAGATTTAGCTGCCGATATAAAAACACTTGAGCAAGGATTAATTGATGCCAAATGCGAACATTTAAGTGCCACGAATGTGCGCCCATTGCGCCATATGGTAGAAACTTTTGGGTTTCGTACCGCAAGTTTAGATCTTCGCGAAAATACTACGGTTACAAACGCAGTTCTTGCAGAAATTTGGCAAGCGCTGCATCAAAAAACACACTTCGATATTCCTGATTTTAAATCTCAAGAATGGAAGCAATGGATCATCAGAGAACTCATGCAACCACTGCGTGTAGTACCACGTATTGATTATTTATCCGCACAGGCTCAATCCACTTTAGCGATGCTAGAGCAAGTGAAGCATTTTCAAAACAAATTAGATTC
>CAJHZF010000062.1_pt1 | contig 42879 bp, 42 predicted proteins | sample 9198891 | NCBI WGS metagenome assembly CAJHZF01 (sample SAMEA7708349, study PRJEB35096) | sediment metagenome | biome: marine neritic benthic zone biome [ENVO:01000025]; feature: sediment [ENVO:00002007]; material: shallow marine sediment [ENVO:03000034] sea grass bed [ENVO_01000059] ...
AAAAAGAAAAATAAATAAATATCTAATTAATTACTAAAAATTTCTTAATCAATAGTTCGAGGCACTGATAAGTATATTGATATCCATCAGGCCATTGGCTCTTGCGTGGACCAGCAATATTTAAAATTTTTATATTGTGTTGTTGAATAAAGTTGTGAGCTATTTTTACTGTTTGCACTACATTATTTTGCTGTGCATCAACTAAAGTATATGGCCTGTTGTGATCTTTACAAAAACGTATCGTTAATGCAGTACCACCTCTCAATTCTTGTGTATAAATAATTAAAGTGCCATCGCCTAGCAATATATTTTCCAGTGTACGTTTTGCATGGTTTTCTGATGTATGTTCTTGTAGTGGATATCTGGCATCAATGATTCCGTCTTCGGCAATTCGGCCTTTAGGGCAAAAGCCACCACAAGGAAAATTATTGTTTATTGCAACATCGAGTGCGGCGCGGTCAACACCAGTTTGACCACCAGAAATAATTTTTTCTAACAAAATTTTTATAGATAAGTGATCTGTTTAATCTATAACTTACAATATTATAAAGATAAGCATATATGTATAGATATCATAGACAATTTTAAAGTAATAAAATGTTTTGCAATTAGGTCTTATAGGTATGAATTGCTATTAACTAAGAATTTGAAAGCAATACTGCTCAGTAAAAACATAGATAGAAAGCTGTGAAAAAAAGAAGCTCTCGAGAGAGATGTATGGATGCAGATAGCCCCACGAGCTAATTGCTCATGGGGCTTGTATTAATGGAAGGTTGATTTAGGCCGCTTTGGTACTTTGTAACGCGTTAGAGACTTTATCAAGTTCCTCGCGTAATTTGCTTGGTAAACGCGAACCATACGTCTCAAGATATTCACCAATTTCCGCAACTTCTGCTTGCCACTGCGCAGGATCGACAGATAGAAGTGCTTGCATTGTTTCATCTGTTATATTTAAACCTGATGAATCAATATCTTTTGGATTCGGAAGGAAACCGATAGCGGTTTCATTAGCACTTGCAGTGCCTTCACAGCGATCGATAATCCATTTAAGCACACGCAAGTTATCACCAAAGCCAGGCCACATAAATTTTCCAGCTTTATCGCGTCTAAACCAATTGACATGAAACATCTTAGGCAACTTGTCTGATTTTTCTGCAAAGCTTAGCCAGTGACTCCAATAGTCAGCAAAGTTGTAACCGCAAAAGGGTTTCATTGCCATAGGATCGCGTCGAACTTGGCCTTTGCCCCCAATTGCAGCAGCAGTCATCTCAGAGGCTACAGCTGCGCCAACAAGCACACCATGTGCCCAGTCTTTTGCTTCATAGACTAACGGTGCAAGCTCTTTACGTCTGCCGCCGAAAACAATCGCAGAAATTGGTACGCCATTGGGGTCATCGGCTCTGGTCGAATAGCTTGGATTATTTTTTGCAGATACTGTGAACCTAGAATTTGGATGTGCAGCAGGCCCAATCTCTGGATTGTATTGATTTCCTTTCCAATCAATAGCGGGTTCATCGACTTCTTTTTCTTCCCACCAGGGTTCATTGTTTGCAGTTACTCCAACATTTGTAAAGATTGCATCATGCGTAAGCATATCAAACGCATTTTTATTAGAGTGCTCATTTGTACCCGGGACCACACCAAAATAACCTGATTCTGGATTTATTGCCCACAGGCGACCATCATCGCGCAGGTGCATCCAGCAAATATCATCACCAACTGTCCAAACTTTCCAGCCTTTGTACTGTTCTGGTGGGATCAACATTGCAAGATTGGTTTTGCCACATGCAGAAGGAAATGCACAAGCAACATAATGGGTTTCCCCTTGAGGACTTTCTAGCCCAACGATTAGCATATGCTCAGCTAACCAACCCTCGGTACGTGCTTGCCAACTGGCGATGCGTAATGCGTGACATTTTTTACCCAGTAGTGCATTACCTCCATAACCCGAACCAATGCTCTTAATGGAAAGCTCTTCTGGGAAGTGCATGATAAATCTTTTTTCAGGATCTAGATCACCGGTTGAATGCAAACCTTTTACAAATGTTCCATCTTTTTCAATGCGTTTTAATGCAGGCGTTCCAATACGTGCCATGATTCTCATGTTTACAACAACATATGGGCTGTCGGTGATTTCTACGCCGCAACGTGATAAAGGAGAATCGATTGGACCCATGCAGTAAGGTATGACATACATGGTTCTGCCTTGCATGCACTCATGAAACAATGCATCTACTTTTGTATGTGCCTCTGCTGGATCCATCCAATGATTGTTGGGTCCAGCATCTTCCTCATTTTTTGTGCACACAAATGTAAGATGTTCTACGCGTGCTACATCAGAGGGATCTGATCTATGCAGATAGCAGTTTGGATTGGTTTGTTCATTTAATTTAATTAAAGTACCAGTCTGCAACATTTGGTCAATGAGTTTATCCGCTTCGGCTTCGCTACCATCACACCAGTGGATATATTCTGGTTTGGTGTGTGCCGCTACTTCCTCTACCCATTTCGCAAGGGCATTATTCGTCGTCTTCATCTGTAATTCCTTGTTTATTATTTAAAATGTTATGCGACTCGGCCTAATAGTTATTGTATGGCCGAGAAAAAAATCGGAGCGCTCGATTATACCTGTAGCGCTTAAAGATATAAGTCTTGAGGAAACTTTAATCGACAGGTTTCTTTAATTTATACCCCCAAAGAGATATAAAAATAAGGCTCTTATCAATATCAAGTTGGTTACTAAATGGTCTTTTAAGATGATTTAATTCAGTTTGGACTGACCAACAATATCAGCAAACCAGGAGATATGGGCTTTTGGTTGATACTTTTCGAAGAATCAGTCAATTCTATAGCTAAGTGTACTCCAGAATTTTCACACTCTTTTGTTATTTGATCGCTAAGACTGAGTACGCTTTGTTTGAATAAAGACATTCCAGCTGATAGACGCAGTCTATTGTTGAATGAGTTCTTATCTTCTATATATATATTGTAGGGCGAAGTAATAATTTTGTTCTGCGAAGTATTTAAATTTTGTTGAAGCATCTTCAAATCATCGACTTTCAATTCATACGGCACACTTGCATTTTGACTATAGCCATGATGTGCGACACAAAATGGCTTGAAGGTACGATTGTTGGATAGCGTTGTTTGGTTTAGTATTAATTCTTCTGGGTGGACTGTGGTTAAGGTTTGATTAACTTGAACAGATATATCAATGGACGCAGAAGATTGTTTACCTAATTTTCCCTGAGATGCTGCATGACCGATGCAGATTACACAATTCAATGAAATAAAAAGAGTTAGAATTAAAATTCTAAGAATAATTCTAACGCTAAATAGTTTATTTATTCTTTTAGTAATCATCATCTCACGTATCCGTTTAGCAAAGTGCACAAAAAAATGTGAGACCACACGAAGAGGTATGCAGAATTCCTACCTCATAGCTTTATCCGGCGGTCCCGCTGTCTTAGAGCTCGCTTTAAATGACGGCTTCCTTAGACCGGTGACTTTGCGTCTCCATCTTTCGATGGATTTGCCTTTAACATCTCAATGTAACGGCACCAATTGGATAAAATTTAGAGTTTAAACGTCTACCAGATCACAATTGTTATTTTTTTACGCCTAAGATCATTACATAGATTAATAGCGATAAACAAATACCCCTACAGTTCCGCGAGTTATCAAAATCTATTGGCTTATTTCGCCATGAATTGTGAGATGTTTACTATAGTAACGAATTAATATTGAATGAGTTATTTGTGCGAATGGAAGCAAAATTTCAATTCATTAGAAAGTATTTTTAAATTGTGTGAATTAGCTGAAATCAGATTTACTTCCAAACATAGATTCTCAAATGCTTTATGCCATGGATTTTAAAATTATGACAAGTGCAGTGATGACGCATGCATTCGTGAGAAAAATACAAGTAAACTTGCGCAAAGGCTGACTGAACGTCAATAGCAATTATAATTACTCATACGTAACCAGAAAGTGATGATAATTAAAACCTAATTATCGCGTTATGAGTAACTAAACCTGAAGTGTATTTGTGTGTTGTTATGAATTAAATATGACTTTATTGCGGCCATTCTGTTTTGCTTGATAAAGTGCTTTATCTGCTTTTCTCAAAAGCTCTCTACCTAGTATCTGTGCATCATCTGATTTGTCGGGAGATTCTAATGTAGAAACTCCTATTGAAACAGTTAATGAGCATTTGATGCCATCATTTTCAACAAAAGTTGTATTGCATACGCTTTGTTGAATTCGTTCTGCAACCTCAATAGCCCAATCTTGTCCTGATTGTTCAAGAAGGACGGCAAACTCTTCGCCTCCATATCGTGCCACGACATCAATATTTCGTAATTGTGCTCGAATTAGCTCTGCTACTTTTTTTAAGACAATATCACCGCTTTCATGTCCAAAACTATCATTAATAACTTTGAAGTGGTCAATATCGATAAATAAACAACTCACTGATGAATGTAGTCTTTGTGCACGTGAGACTTCTTCGCTAAGACGCTGGTCAAAAAACCTTCGATTATTTACACCTGTTAATGCATCGGTTAGTCCTGCTTGCTTAAGTTTTTCTTGTGCTATTGTGGTGTCTAAACAAGTGGCCAAAACGGCTGCAAGGTGTTCAAGAAAATCAGTGGCATCGTTGCTATTAAAACGTTCATGTTGGTAGCTGCCCAAATTAAGGCTACCTAGTAGTTTGCTATTACGATACAAAGGTAATAAGGCCACACTCCGCGGAAATTTTCGATCGCTTAAAAACAGATTTGCATGCTTGTTATAATCAAAAGCACCAAGTAGGGGTTTTTTAAATCGGCCAAATAATTTTTTTAACTGCAAGATTTCCTGCATAATAATTAATTCTGAGTAACGACATGCATCTTCACCTACATCCTGTAGTAATCGATTTATATCTTGATGCTCATCACGTAGAATAATAGTTAAAACATCCCAACCAAAAATAGATTTACTTTTATGCGTTATCAGCTGCATAAGTTCGGCTAATGAATTGCAGTTTAAAAGTCGCAATTCTAAACTTTGGAATTTGCGCAATGTTTTTTCATTTCTGCGCGCATCATGAACTAAAGACTCGAGTTTGCTACGTAAGGAATTCACATCTGTGATTACCTCTTTTTTAAACTTTGTAACAGTAGTCATGTCTTTTTTGCTAACTTAATAGCTTCAGCCCTTCAATAGGAATGGGTGATCCCATGGCGTATCCTTGTGCGTAATCCACTCCAAGTTCGCGTAGCATTTCTACGACTTCGTCGCTTTCTGCACATTCTGCGATTGTTCCAATTCCCATGATGTGCCCAACTTGGTTAATTGCTTCCACCATTGCATGATCTATGGTGTCATCAAGCATGTCATGCACAAAGCTGCCATCAATTTTCAAATAATCGACGGGTAAGTTTTTCAAATAGGCAAATGATGAGAGCCCACTTCCAAAATCATCTAGTGCAAATCTACAGCCAATTCTTTTCAGTTCTAAAATAAGTTGGCTGACTTGATCTAAATTACTAATCGCCGCAGTTTCTGTAATTTCAAAACAAACTGTTCCGGGATCTATTTTAGTTAAATCGATTTCACCCTTAATGAAGTCTAATAATGTATCGTCATTTAAGGAGTTGCCAGATAAATTAATTGCGATTTGCACACCTGAGCCCTCGCCAAATATATCGTTATAACTATGAAACGCAGTGCGAATTACCCAACGATCGAGACTCGACATCAATCCATAACGCTCCGCTGCTGGAATAAAACTGGCTGGCATAATGAGATCACCTTTCGGATCTGTTAATCGAAGTAATAATTCATAGTGCAGAGACTCTTTATTCTTCGGTGACAATGCTACGATGGGTTGGCAATATATTCGAAAACGATCTTCTTGTAGTGCACCAGTTACGCCAGCCGCACGCATCATTTCTGTATGGCGTCTGGTAAGCTCATCATCTTCCTTTCTATAAATATGAATTTTATTGCGGCCATGGTCTTTGGCAGTAAAGCATGCAAGTTCTGCGCGTGTTAACATTTGTGCAGGATCTTGTGAGCACTTATCAACTGAGATCAGACCTATGCTTAACCCAATTTCAAAATGTTGATCTCGCCACTTAAATGTAGTACTACGGATCGTATCGATAAGCTCCTGCGCAATGACCCGTGCATGTTCGATGGTTGTATTTACAAGTAGCAAGCTGAATTCGTCACCGCCAAGGCGCGCTAAAACATCGATACTACGCATATGGCGTTTCATTTGTTGTGCAGCTTGTTTTAGGATGATATCTCCTGCAGTGTGCCCTGCTTGAGCATTAATAATCTTAAATTGGTTGAGATCTAAATAGCACAACACATGTTGAACATCATGCGCAGCTGCACTCGCAATTGCTTTTTCTAGACGATATTCAAATTCTTTTCGATTCAACAAGCCTGTCAAGGCGTCGTGGGATGCTTGGTGTGTGATTTCTTGTGTAAGGCGTTTTGTTTCCGATGCATCTTTAAAGATTAATACTAGGCCTCCTGATTCAATGTTTAATGAACTACTAGGTGCAAGCGACAACTCTATTGGGTGTTCGTTATTAAATCGATCTAATAATACTAGATTTGTACTTGTCTCGATTGGTTTACCAGACTCTAGACAGTCCCTACCTATGTTGATTTTTCTTTCTCTAGTATTTATGTCTATGAGCTTGAATACATTGTCAAGATTTTTTCCCTTGGCTTCATAGCTCGGCCAACCGGTTAAACCCTCGGCGACAGGATTCATGGAATCTATATTGCAATTATTATCTGTTGTGATTACACCGTCTTTGAGTAATTTGAGGGTAATTCGATTTCGTTGCTTTTCTTTTTCTAATTTGTTCTCAGCAATTACACTTTCTGTTATGTCTTGTAAAATCAAATTAATGTTATAACCTTCTATGCTTTCTTCTGTAAAAGCAGAAACACGGATAAATTTAAATGTACCGTCTGCATGTTCAAATTTAATTTCGCGAGGTAAATTTTGATTATCTTCATCACAAGTATTAATAATGTGATGGAGCTTGATAATTTCAGCCTGCTCGAAGATTAACGATAAAGGAGTTCCCAAGGAATCTTGTTCATGTAAACCCAGCATTAGAGCCGCGGGTGTATTTAGCTCAAGAATAGTATCTTCTTCATCTATGCAAAGAAGTCCAATTGATGCAGTTTCTAAAATTGAATCCAGCCTGTTTTCTAAAATAACGTTAGTTGTCGGTTGAGAAGCGCTTTGATCAGTTAGTTGAGCGCTATCAAGTTCTATAACGTTTTCATTGGGCCTACTAATAAAATCAACAGCATTTTTTAATGCTGATGGTAAAGCTTTAATGTTAGCTGTTGACCACAGTTCAACACCATGCGTTAGATCAGGCATATCTTTGATGGTTTGATTCAACTCATCAAAATCAGTTGGTTTACGTAACAAAAATAATTTTATTGTTGGATCATGTTCCTGAATCCAACTTGCTACTCTTAGCGGTTCTTTCATATGATGTCCCAGGACAATCACTTTGCTATCAATATGCCCATCATCGAGCAAATCTGTCAGTTGTCGTTCATTTGCTAAGTTTGAAATTGCGAGTGGTGGTGGAGTGTGTCGACAAAGATATGTCCACAAGTCCTTACCGACATTTACTAAAGATACTTTTACAGCCATATTATTAGTAGAGTCCCCGGATTCGCTTTCATCATACTTGTGATTCGGGCGTAATCTATTTTCTATTCCTTTATTAATTATGGGAATCACGTATTAAATATGTCTCTCTGTGAGCCAGTCTTCAAATACTTACGAATCCATTGGCGCACTAATCTTGACGCACTATCATCGTCAGATTTTACTTGGCGCATGAACTCATCACGTAAGTCTCGCGAGATCCTTACTTGCAGTAATGCTGATTCTTGGGGCTTTTTCTTTTGTGGTGATGTCATTTAATTATCATGGGAAAATCATGATAATAGTATGACAAATTTCACATTACTATACAAAAAAAGTGGTTTGAAAAGTTCTTGGAACATATTGATAAATAAAGCGACAATTTTTGGGAATTTAACATATTGTGGATATTTTGGCCTCTATCGCATCTGATTTGGAAGGTAATTTCTCTTATTGTGGCGAAGTGTAACGTTACTTGTTAATAAGTAAATAATTAAACACTAATATTAAAATCTAAATTCGACCCAGGCCGGTATGTTGAATAAGTTACTGATATGTATAGACAAAATTATAAATGCTGCACCACATGTATTTACTCAGACGGTAGGTATTTGAATTTATGGATAATCTTTACCGATTACTGAACATTCTGGAAATGCTGCGAGATCCGGAACATGGTTGTCCATGGGATCGACAACAATCCTTTAATTCTATCGTTCCGTACACCATAGAAGAGGTTTATGAAGTTGTTGATGCTATAGACCGACAAGATTTTTCCCAATTAAAAGACGAGCTCGGGGATCTACTCCTACAAATCGTCTATTACGCGCAAATCGCTAAAGAGCAAAATTTATTTAATTTTGATGATATTGTTAAAAATATCAGTGACAAACTTGTGCGTAGACATCCACATATATTTGATGAATACACTGAATCGAATATCACAAGCTGGGAGACAATCAAGCAAACAGAGCGTAGTAACAAATCTAAGCATAAGTTTAAAAGCTTATTAGATGATATTCCCATGGCCATGCCTCAATTGTTTCGTGCTAAGAAAATACAAAAACGTGTTGCTACAGTTGGATTTGATTGGCAGGAAGCCAATGAAGTGTTTAATAAAGTTGAAGAAGAGCTTATTGAACTAAAAGAAGTGTTTGAATCACAAGGTCAACAATATAGATTAGAAGAAGAGTTGGGAGACTTGCTATTTTCTGTTGTCAATCTTGGTCGACATTTAAAAGTTAATGCGGAAGAGGCATTACGTAAGAGCAATATAAAATTTATTCAGCGATTTGAGTATTTAGAAAATCAATTAGCGCTAAAAGGTAAAGAGCTTAATGATTGCACTTTGGAAGAAATGGAAGTTTTTTGGAAAGAAGCTAAAGTGAAGATTGGATAAAAATAAATGTTATAGCTGTGATGTATTATTCAAATCGCATTGAAAAATCTATAGCTTGAATATTTTTAGTAATTGCACCAATTGAGATAAAATTCACACCTGTTTTAGCAATTTCACGAATATTATCTAATGAAATATTCCCTGAAGCCTCTAGTTTTTTTCTATTAACATTAATATTCACTGCAGCTTCTAATTCTGATAGAGAGAAATTATCAAGTAAGATTGTATCTGCTTCCGTTTCAATTGCTTCTTGAAGTTGTTCATTAGTTTCCACTTCAATTTCTAGTTTTAAAAATGGGTATTGCTGTTTTGCCAAAGCAACTGCTTTTTTAATTGAGCCGGCTGCAGCAATATGATTTTCTTTGATTAAAATTGCATCATATAAACCCATGCGATGATTCATCCCGCCACCACATAATACGGCATATTTTTGTGCATAACGCATACCTGGAAGCGTTTTTCGAGTATCCAAAATTTGTGCAGTCGTTCCTGCAATTCGGTCAACATATGCACGCGTGAGTGTTGCTGTCCCAGATAATAATTGTAGAAAATTTAATGCAGTACGTTCGCCAGTAAGAATAGCTTGTGCTGCGCCTTGTAAAGTGCAGACTGTTGAATCTTTTTCAATTTGATCACCATCTTTAATCAACCAATTAATTTCAATATTTGAATCAAGTTGTTGAAAGGTCTCATCAAACCATTGTTGACCAGATAAAATCGCTTCCTCGCGACAAATTACATTGGCCTGAGCTGTTTTATTGACATTGAATGATGCTGCAGTTACATCGCCATCACCGATATCTTCTTCAAGAGCGATGCTCACTGTACGTTTAATTGTTTGTAATGCTTTTTCGCTATGTGTAAGCAAATTCATTCCTTGATCTTAAGGTTCAATGTAAATGTTAATGTTTGCTTACGTATACTTTCGTAATTTTAAATATGACAGGGCTTAACAATGCTAAAGCAATTAAATTTGGCACAGCCATTAATCCGTTCATTACATCCGAAAAGGTCCATACAAAATTGAGTTTTTCGCCAAAATTTTCACCGCTTGGCCAGGCGCCAATTAAAATTGCAAAAAGCCACAGTATCCGATAAGGAGTGATAATTTTCACACCAAAGATAAACTCCGCACATCTCTCTCCATAAAAACTCCAACCCAGGATTGTAGTGAAAGCAAAAATGATTAAACCAAAAGTTACGATATAGTTGCCACCCGGTAAACCGCTGCCATAAGCTAATGTAGAAAGAGACGCGCCGGTCTCACCACTGGACCATGCACCGGTCATAATTATTACTAAAGCGGTCATGGTGCATACAATGATAGTATCGATAAAGGTACCGAGCATACCAATCATGCCTTGGCGTACTGGATCTTTAGTTTGTGCTGCTGCGTGTGCAATCGGCGCGCTACCCAAACCGGCTTCATTAGAAAATATACCACGCGCGACCCCAAATCGAATTGCCGCCCAAACGGCTGCACCTGCAAATCCACCGGTTGCAGCGGTGCCACTAAAAGCGCTCGTAAAAATTAACTCGAAGGCGTCACCGATGTGCGCAATGTTTACAAAGATTACAATTAATGAACCTACAATATAAACAATTGCCATGATAGGGACTAATTTTCCAGCCACTTCACCTATTCGACGAATACCTCCAAGGATTACTAGACCTACAAGTATAGCCATGATGATACAAGTAACACGTGGATCTAAAGAAAATGATGACTTAACAGCATCTGCAACGGAATTAGATTGCACCATATTACCGATGCCAAATGCTGCGACCATTCCAAACAGGGCGAATAAAAAACCTAGCCATTTCCAGTTATCACCCAATCCATTTTTGATGTAATACATTGGCCCCCCAACATGATTGCCGAGGTTATCTACTTCACGGTATTTCACTGCTAATACTGCTTCACCGTATTTCGTTGCCATCCCAAATAAAGCCGTGATCCACATCCAAAATACCGCGCCAGGCCCACCTAAAAAAATTGCCGTTGCAACACCAGCGATATTTCCGGTACCGATGGTAGCGGATAAAGCAGTCATCAATGCTTGAAAGGGACTGATCTCTCCTTGGTCTTTGTCGGCTTGGCCAGAAAAAAGCAATTTAAACCCATGGCCAATTTTTCGCCATGGCATAAGTTTTAATCCAATGCTGAGATAAACCCCTACACCAAGAAGGAGCGTCAACATGACGGGGCCCCAAATAAAACTACTTATCTCGTTTAATCTTAATGTTAGTTCTTCCATTGGCTTCCCGCTTTTGAAAAATTATCTTTTTTCATAAATACATAATTATGAGAGTAGACATTTTTTTCTTCTTGTAGGTCAACTTGCTTAGGTAACTTTTATTAAATGTAAATGCAGCCTAATCGTTTCTGATTAGACAGGTGCAAATGGCAATGCTACCCTGAAATAAAAAGTATATCTAATGGAATTAAACTTGCCTGCCAATCGATTTCATTTAAAATATTTATCCGATCAAGATTCACTAAAAATACTTGAGCGAGATGTACGTGTTGGCTTGTTTGCAACTCCGCGTAGTCTGCCACCAAAATATTTTTATGATGATGAAGGATCAAAACTCTTCAATGCAATATGCGAGACCAAGGATTATTACCCCACACGCACTGAGTTCGCATTATTTAAACAGCATGCCGAAGAAATTATAAATACTGTGCAAGCTAGAACCTATGTTGAATTAGGTGCTGGAGCTTCAACGAAAACAGAAATTTTATTATCCAAATTAAATTTAAATTTACATACTTATGTTACGATCGACGTGTGTCAAGAGATACTTGTTGATACTGCACACCGTTTATTAACTACCCATCCCAACTTACAGATCAAGTCATTGATTGGTGAGTACCTCCCCGCAATCCAAGCGCTTCCGGCACTTGATTGCCCCACGTTATATATTTTTATTGGGAGTTCAATCGGTAATTTTACTGAACAAGAATCAATTGAATTATTGACCAAAGTTAAAAATAAAATGAATACTGATGATTATTTTCTCTTAGGCTTAGACCGAGTCAAAGATAAAGGGGTTCTTGAAAGAGCCTATGATGATGCTGAGGGCATTACGGCAAGATTTAATTTAAATGTATTAAAGGTCTTGAATGATAAATTAGGTGCAAATTTCAATCTAGAAAAATTTTACCACCAGGCCATTTACAATGAAAAAGATGAGCAAATTGAAATGTATCTAGTTTCTAAACAAAGTCAAAATATCGAATTTCCTACTTTGAATGAAACCATTCACTTACACGAGCACGAAAAGATATTGACTGAAGTTAGTCGTAAATACACCAAATCATCTATTCAGCGTTTGCTTTCTAAGAGTGGACTGATTGAACGATTACAATTTGAACCCGACAATGAATATTTCTCACTCATTCTGGCAAAACGAAGGCATTCATTGTAAGAAATGACAATCTAAATAGGTCTTTATTAAACATAGTTACCAACAGAGTCGCTAATCGTGAGAATCAGACTTTTAATGCTTATCACATTAGTGATGGTCGTGTTATCAGCCTACGCAGCTGAAGTAGTCTCTACTAAAGAATTTCCCAAAACCAAATTTACTAAGCATACCGTGCCATTATCTGAAATATATTCAGGAGGGCCTCCGCGAGATGGTATCAAGCCAATAGATAAACCGACATTTGTTTCAGTAATAGATGCTAGAGATTTTTTAGATGGGCGCGAACCTGTAGTAGTTGTGAATGTGGGCAAGCAAACTAAAGCGTATCCACTGCGAATTTTGCTCTTCCATGAAATTGTGAACGATGTAATTGGTGGTCAGCCAGTTTTGGTTACTCATTGTCCATTATGTAATACAGCAATTGTATTTAGTAGAAAAGTCGGTAATGAAGTTTTAGATTTTGGAACTACTGGTCGTGTGCGCGACAGTAACTTAGTGATGTACGATCGTCAAACAGAATCTTGGTGGCAACAATTTACCGGTGATGCCATTGTGGGTGAGTACTCGGGATCACTATTGGAACCAATCAATAGTCAAATTGTTTCATATGCACAATTCAGTAAAAATTATCCAACTGGATTAGTTTTATCACAAGACACAGGTTTCCAACGCTATTATGGTGAGACCCCTTATCCGGGTTATGACAATCTAGGAGGAATTCCGTTTTTATTTAAACGTCAAATCGATTTTCGCTTACCTCCATTGGAGCGTGTTTTAGCACTTGCAAGCGATTCTAAATCTATTATTTACCCGTTTTCTTACTTAGATAAAAATCCATTAATCAATACATCGTTTGAAGATGTTGCAATACTTATAATTAGCCAAGCAAGTATGGTTTCAGCCATGGATAATAAAATAATCAAAGATTCTAATACTATGTTAACCGCAGCAGCGTTTGACAGAAATATAGATAACCAAGAATTAAACTTTAAGCTTGAAGATGGTCATATCTATGATATGCAAACACAATCTGAATGGAATATTTTTGGAGAAGCAGTGAATGGTAAATTGAAAGGTACAAAGCTTGAACAAATCGATAAAAATGTACATTTTGCTTTTGCATGGTTGGCATTTTACCCAAACACTGAGATTATTAACGAGTAATGTTACCAAGCTATGACGTAAGAGGATCTGGCAAAATTATAGATGAATAAGGCTAGTATTTGCTTATAGCATTAAATTTTCCATTAATGCTTTTTGTGCGTGCAAACGATTTTCGGCCTCATCCCATACAACGCTTTGCGGGCCATTTAATACACCATCCGTAACCTCTTCACCGCGATGCGCAGGTAAGCAGTGCATAAATAATGCATCTTTGTTGGCATGCGCAAGTAAGGATTCATTTACTTGATAGGCATTAAACACTTTTTGTCTTTCATTTTGTTCTTGTTCTTGCCCCATGCTGGCCCAGACATCCGTTACGACTAAGTCAGCATCAGTAACGGCTGTCTCCGCATCATGCGACATGGAAACTCTATCTTTTGCTAGGGCAACAATTTTACTATTTGGGCTGTATTGTTCGGGGCAGGCGATGTTGAGTTGAAAATCAAATTGTCGCGCAGCATTGATGTAAGAGTGACACATATTATTACCATCTCCAATCCATGCGACAGTAGCGCCTCTTATTTCGCCACGATGCTCTAAGAAGGTCTGCATATCAGCCAATAACTGACATGGGTGATATAAATCTGTTAGCCCATTGATTACAGGCACTGAAGAATGTGCAGCAAAGGTTTCCACATTTGCGTGATCATAAGTTCTTATCATTACTGCATCTACCATTCTAGATAATACACGGGCGCTGTCTTCAATTGGTTCACCGCGTCCTAATTGTGTATCGCGTGGTGACAGAAATAATGCGTGACCACCTAATTGAATCATGCCGGTTTCAAAAGCTACACGCGTACGAGTAGAGGACTTATCGAAAATCATCGCCAGCGTTTTGTTTTGTAGCGGGGTATAGTTTTCACCTTGCTTTAATAGCTTTTTTAACTCAATAGCCCGTGTAAGTAAGTTACTAAGTTCATTAGGTGTAAAATCAAGCAAGGTTAAGAAATGACGGGTACTCATGATGTAAAAGCGGCTTAGTTGTTTTGCGATTCTGTAAATTCATGCACACAATTAACAACGATTTCTACAATGGTGTCTGCAAGTGCTTTTTCTAAAATCAATGGTGGAAGTAGTCGTATTACACAGTCAGCAGTTACGTTAACTAACAACTTGTGTTTTAGACATATATCTACAAGCTGACTACATGGGATAGTCAGTTCTATTCCAATCATTAAACCTCTTCCGCGCACCTCTTTGACATATTTTGATGTAGAAAATTTTTCACGAAAACTATTTATCATGTGTGCACCAAGTTGCGCGGCATTTTCGCACAAATTTTCGGATTCAATTGCTTCAAGTGTAGCCAAACTGGCGCGACAAGCGAGTGGGTTGCCGCCAAATGTAGAACCATGTGATCCCGGTGTAAATAATTCGGCTACGTATTGTTTTGCCAGACACGCACCAATGGGTACTCCGTTCCCCAGACCCTTGGCTATTGTAACTACATCTGGTTGTATATTTTCATGTTGAAAGCAAAACCATTTTCCAGTTCGGCCATTGCCAGTCTGTACTTCATCTAGCATCAACAGTATTTCATGTTTGTCGCATAGCTCTCGTAACATTCGCAGGTAACCTTCTTCGGGGATGTTAATTCCGCCTTCGCCTTGTATTGGCTCTACTAACATTGCGGCAACGTTTGCATTTTCATTTAAAATTGAATCTACTGCATCAACATCGTTGTAAGGTGCACGTATAAATCCGGGAACAAGGGGCTCAAATCCTGCATGAGCCTTGCGGTTTCCTGTTGCAGTAAGAGTTGCCATGGTGCGTCCGTGAAAGCTATTTTCCATTACAATGATCGCAGGAATTTTTATGTTTTTATGATGTCCGTAAACTCTTGCTAATTTGATTGCAGCTTCATTTGCTTCGGCGCCAGAATTACAGAAGAAAGCAGCTTCCATTCCTGATAATTGACAAAGTTTTGCACCGAGTTTCTCTTGTAGTGCTACTCGATAAACGTTAGATGTGTGTATGAGTTTGGATACCTGATCCGTCACGGCGTTTACAATTGCGGGATGAGCGTGACCCAACCCACACACAGCAATACCGGATAGTGCATCAAGATATCTTTCATCTTCTTCAGCATCGGTGTACAACCATACGCCTTCGCCACGCACAAAAGTGATGGCTTTACGTGCATATGTGCCCATTAAATGATTGTCATATGAGGCCATTTTTAGCTCGTATAAATAAAAACGGCAGCCGAAATAGCCGCCGAGATGAGAATTATACTGTTGATTAAAAAATTAGCAAAAGTAAAGACCCGGCCGCTTAGCCGGGTCTATAGGTAAATAGTCAATGGTTTAATTTAGAGAAATAGATTGTGTCCTGCCGCGACCATGCATGCCAACATGGGAATTGAGAGTAGTGTATTGGTACGCGAGGCCATGAATGCAACTTTTTTGGCTTTAGCTTTTTCATCATCACTTGCCTGAACCATTCCCAAAACTTTTTTCTGGTTAGGCCAGATCAATACCCAAACATTAAACAACATTATTGTACCTAGCCACGCACCAACACCAATTGCTGTCACGCCATTGGTAGCAAAGAAGTTGCTAACAAAACCACCTACATACTCAAGCGCCCATGCGCCAGTTAGCCATGTGGCAACTGCGCCCCAGCGAAACCAGACTAATGCACGGGGAGCAACATATTTACCAATCGCTGAAGGTCCGGGACCGCCGCTATCCGCTGCCGCTTCGTTCATAGCAGGTACCTGTACAAAATTAAAGTAGTACAACAAGCCGATCCAAGTAATACCTGCAAGAACATGTAGCCACACTGCAAGTGACCAAAGAACCAGTCCTGTTGGACTAAATGCAAGTGCAATTAAGATCGCGACGATTACACCAACAATGATTGTTCCAAGAATGGAGTTTAGTGGATTCATAAGGTAGTCCTCTTTGTGCTTTTAATAGTTATTATTTGAATCTGCCTCTTTGGCTTTTTCTTGTTAGAGTAATTATAACGAACCCACAGAGTAAACCTAAATATTTATTGTAAGCCTATGAATCCTATAGAATTAAGCATATTTGCACGCAAAATTGATGCGGTTTGCGAGGAAATGGGCGCGCAATTGCAGCAGGCTGCGTTTTCTCCAAATATCAGGGATCGGCTCGATTTTTCATGTGCTGTGTTTGATGTGCAGGGTGGTCTTTGTGCGCAAGCCGCTCATATACCTGTGCACTTGGGCAGCATGGCTTTTGCGATGCAGCAAATTGTTGCAGATATCACATGGACGCAGGGTGACTTTGTTGCGCTAAATGATCCATATCTGGGTGGTACACATCTGCCTGATGTGACAGTCATTTGTCCTGTCTTTATTAAAGATGAGTTATTGGGCTTTGTTGCTAATCGCGCACATCATGCTGATATCGGTGCAGAGACCCCTGGCTCGATGCCAATCTCAACTAAGTTGACACAAGAGGGTGTTGTCATCCCTCCAACGCACATAGGTAGCAATGCAGAAATAGATCAGGAAAAAATTGTGGGTCTCTTCGAAGATGCAAGAAATCTGCGTGATACCTTTGGCGACATGGTTGCCCAATGCAGTGCGAATAAATTGGGAATTCAGCGCATACAAGAATTAATTGTAATTTTAGGTAAAGAAAAGTTTATTCAATCCTTGTATGAGCTTAATAAGTATGGCGAGCGAATTGCACGTTCAGTCATTTCAAAAATACCAAACGGCGAATATTCATTTACAGAATATATGGATGATGATGGACAAGGGAATAGAGATGTTCCAATTCGCGTTACCTTACAAGTGGATGATGAATGCGTTGTGGTCGATTTTATGGGTACCGCACCACAAGCAGCTGGCAATATCAATTGTCCAATTTCTGTTACTGCGGCGGCAGTGTTCTATGTATTTCGTTGTTTGATGCCTAAAGAGACACCGGCCTGTGCAGGGAGTTTTTCACCTATAAAGCTTGTCGTGCCTACGGCATCCCTATTAAATGCAAATCGACCTGCGGCGGTGGCAGCTGGTAATGTAGAAACAAGTTCACGTGTAGTGGATCTAGTTTTAGGTGCGTTAAGCCAAGCACTACCGGACATAATTCCCGCATGTAGTCAAGGCACCATGAATAATCTTGCTTTAGGAAGTTCTACTGGTAAAGCATGGGGTTATTATGAAACTATTGCTGGAGGCATGGGGGCCTCAAGGAATGCACCGGGTTTATCTGTAGTGCAATCTCATATGACCAATACTCAAAATACTCCTGTAGAGGTTTTGGAAATTTACTTTCCACTTCGAGTCAATCGATATGCTATTCGTAAAGGTTCTGGTGGAAAGGGCATGCATAAAGGCGGTGATGGTATGGTTCGAGAATTTGAATTTCTAGATGATGCAATATTTACGATTTTATCTGAGCGGCGGCGGCACTCTCCATGGGGTTTAGGCGGTGGTGAAGATGGTCAAGTTGGTGCGAATTATTTAAATGACCACCTCTTGCCTGCAAAAGTACAATGCAATGTTAAACAGGGGGATCGTCTGAGAATTGAAACACCGGGTGGGGGTGGTTGGGGGAGCTTTACTTAATCTCAATGTGTGGTATTTGTGGAGAGTTGCGTTTAGATGGTAGGGCATCTAGCCCTGAGACTTTAACGCATATGCTGGTGCCATTGCGACGTCGCGGTCCGAATCATGAAGGCACATATTTTTCTCATGTCGTTGGTTTGGGTCATAGGCGCTTGTCGATAATTGATCTTTCGAAAAATGCTAACCAGCCGATGACGGATGCAATTACCAAACTCAGCATCGTGTTTAATGGCACGATTTATAACTATCCACAGCTGCGTGAGGAACTGATTCAACTTGGCCATTCGTTTAGTTCAACGGGTGACACAGAAGTGATCCTCAAAGCCTATGCTCAATGGGGTAAAAATAGTGTTGAAAAATTGGTGGGTATGTTTGCCTTTGCAATTTGGGATGAAGACAAACAGGAGTTGTTTCTAGCGCGTGATCGTTTGGGCATAAAGCCACTTTATTATACGCAAGCCAAAAGTTTTTTTCGGTTCGCATCAAACACGCAAGCACTATTAGCTGCAGGGGAAGTTGATACCGGGTTTGATCTTATAGGGTTGCACCATCACCTTACTTTGCATGCGGTAGTGCCTGCACCCACTACGATTCTTAAGGGACTGAAGAAACTTCCTCCTGCGCATACTATGTCAATTAATGCAAAGGGATATAGTTCTATTGATAGATATTGGCGATTACGTGCAGACCAAATTAATAAAGCAAAAAGCGAACAAGAATGGCAGCATGATATTCAATCAGCCTTAAGCTTGGCTATTGAGAGAAGGTTGCGTATTGCAGATGTGCCGGTCGGAGTATTGTTGTCTGGTGGATTAGATTCAAGCTTATTGGTTGGTTTATTAGCAAATGCAGGAATTCAAAACATTAAAACTTATTCGGTTGGCTTTGAAGACCAGCCTGAAGAGCGTGGCAATGAATTTGAATACTCCGATGCCATAGTTGAACCTTTTGCTACTAACCACCATAAATTTTATATCCACAATAGTGAAGTGCTAAAGCGTTTACCAGAGGCTATTGATCAAATGGCCGAACCGATGGTGGGACAGGATGCCATTGCATTTTATTTATTAGCAGAGCAAGTTAGTCAACACATATCAGTGGTGCAGTCTGGTCAAGGTGCAGATGAAGTGTTTGGCGGGTATTTTTGGTATCCATTGATGCAAGCAGAAAAAACATTTTCTGTAGAGAGTTTCGCTAGGCATTATTTTGATCGTACTCATGCTGAGATGTGCGAAACATTAAATAATGAATATATTAGTGATGATTTTACTTCCGGAAAAGTAAAACAGCTCTTAAATGAAGCTAATGCAAAAGAATTTGTGAATGCGGTGTTGCACATGGATGTGACCACTTTAATTGTAGATGATCCAGTAAAGCGCGTCGATAACATGACCATGGCCTATGGTTTAGAAGCACGCGTGCCATTTTTAGATCATGAATTAGTAGAATTAGCCATGCAAATGCCAGCGAAATTCAAGCTTGCAGAGGAAGGGAAATATATGCTCAAAAAAATTGCACGAGGTTTGTTACCAGATAAAGTTATTAATCGTAAAAAAGGCTATTTTCCGGTACCTGCACTGAAATATGTGCGGGGTGAATTTCTAGAATTTATGCACGAGATCTTAAATTCAGACAGTTGCCGACAACGTGGATTGTTTCAACGTGACTACGTCACAAAGTTGTTGAAAGATCCCGAAGGCTATATGACTCCACTTAGGGGCAATAAACTATGGCATTTAGCCTTATTAGAGCTATGGTTGCAGCGCAATGTGGATACATGTCTTGCGAGCTAGTTTCCTCTCAGTAAAATACACTCTAAGGAAACTCTGATTTATTCTGATACGTTGTTAAAAAATTTTTCAAAATACTCATTTACTACGTGTAAACTGTGCTTACTCGACATTTTTTTACCTTGTCTATGTCGCTTAGGCTAATAAATCAAAGCTTCCCAAAATATATTTATAGTTAGGAGTTTTCGAAATGGATATAATGGATCGAATCAAAGAGCAAGTGGAGTCCAATCCCGTTGTTATTTATATGAAGGGCACTCCTCAAATGCCGCAATGTGGATTTTCCAGTCGCGCTGCAGAGGCGCTAAAATCCTGTGGACATGAGTTTGCCTATGTAAATGTATTGATGGACCCAGAAATTTTTGAAAACTTACCTCGCTATGCAGATTGGCCTACTTTTCCGCAGCTTTATATTAATGGAGAGCTTGTTGGGGGTTGTGATATCGCATTGGAGTTGCATGAGAAGGGTGAGTTGCAAAAGATGGTTACTGATGCAGTTGTTGATAAGAGTTAAATTGCGAGCTTGATATAGATAAATAAAAAAAAGAAAAAATTGGACGTAGCAGTTGTGAAAAGTTGCAACATCGTGGATGTTTTGTTGCTTGCAAAAAAGAGCTGTAAGAACTTATTTATTCGCACCATCCTAAAAAAGATAGGAATAAAGTCCAATGGCTTAAATTGTAATTAACTTTTTTTTGTAACTTTGCTCTTATATTTAAACTTGCTGCTGTTTCCATTTATTCATAACGTCACAAAATATTGCAGCGGTTTTTTCAGCATCGTAAACGGCAGAGTGTGCGCTACTATTTTCCCATTCCATATTAGCGGCTTCCGCAATTCTTGATAACACCGTTTGACCATAAGCAAGTGCGCCCAGAGTAACCGTGTCGAAATTGCTAAATGGGTGAAAAGGATTATTTTTTATTCCGGTGCGTTCAACTGCGGCATTAATAAAACCCAAATCAAAAAATGCATTGTGACCAACGAGGATTGCTCGAGTGCATTTATTTAATTTTACGTGCTCACGCACTGGCTTAAAAATTTTTTGTAACGCTTCTTTTTCAGGCAAGGCAATTCTTAAAGGATGAAATGGGTCGATTCCATTAATCTCTAAAGATGCAGGTTCAAGATTTGCGCCTTCGAATGGCTTGATATGTGTAGAGATGGTCTCTTGACAGAAAAATTTTTCCTCTGTGTTTATGCCTATCAATACTGCAGCAACTTCTAGTAATGCATCCGTAGTTGCATTGAAGCCACCCGTCTCGACATCAATCACTACAGGGCAGAAACCACGAAATCGATTACCCAATGGGTTTAAATCTTGCTGTTTTTCAGTGCTCATGAACAATTTGTCATGCTAATGTTTGGTTTCAAGCTATAATCCGCTGCAAATAAAAATCTGTAACAAATAACTAATCTAATCGCATACTATGTCATCGGTTCAAAAAGTTGTACTCGCCTATTCGGGTGGCTTAGATACCTCGGTTATTCTGAAGTGGCTGCAAGAAACCTATCACTGTGAAGTTGTGACGTTCACTGCTGATATTGGACAAGGTGAGGAAGTGGAGCCCGCATGTGCAAAGGCCAAGGCATTCGGAGTAAAGGAAATCTATATTGAGGATCTGACAGAAGAATTTGTGCGTGATTTTGTCTTTCCAATGTTTCGTGCTAATGCGATCTATGAAGGCGAATATCTCCTTGGAACTTCAATTGCACGCCCACTAATCGCAAAGCGTTTAGTGGAAATCGCGGAACAAGTTGGTGCCGATGCAATTTCTCATGGTGCAACGGGTAAAGGTAATGACCAAGTGCGTTTTGAACTAGGCGCCTATGCGCTTAATCCGGATATCAAAATTATCGCACCATGGCGTGAATGGAAGCTCAATTCTCGTGAAAAGTTATTGGCATATGCTGAAAAAAATAATATCGCTATAGAGCAAAAGCGCGGTAAGCAAACCCCATATTCAATGGATGCAAATTTACTACATATTTCTTACGAAGGTGGCGCTCTGGAAGATCCTTGGGCTGAACCAGAAGAAGAAATGTGGAAGCTTACTCGAACACCTGAACAGGCACCTGATCAAGCAAAGTACATTGAAATAGGTTTTGAGCGAGGAGATGCCGTAAGCTTGAATGGTGAAAACTGCAGTCCAGCTCAATTATTAAAGAATCTAAACATACTTGCTGGTAAGCATGGTGTAGGTAGACAAGATATAGTTGAAAATCGCTATGTTGGTATGAAGTCACGTGGTTGTTATGAAACACCAGGAGGTACAGTTTTACTCAAGGCGCACCGTGCAGTGGAATCCATTACCCTTGATCGAGAACTAGCGCACCTAAAAGATGAGCTCATGCCACGTTATGCACAACTTATTTATAATGGGTATTGGTGGAGCCCGGAACGTATAGCGATGCAGAGTTTGATTGATGTAACACAAGAAAACATCACAGGTATAGTGCGCGTTAAACTATATAAAGGTAGTTTGAGCATTGTTGGACGCAAATCTCAAAATAATAGTTTGTATGACACCAGTATTGCTACTTTTGAGGATGATGAGGGTGCGTATAATCAACAAGATGCAGAAGGTTTTATAAAATTAAATGCCTTGCGTATGCGAATTGCGACCAAATCCTCTAGACATCGGGATTAAATAGCTTTAAAACTACAGCCAGCATTCCACATAACAGGAAATTACGCTATGGCCCGACGAATATTTTTGTTAATCCTAATAAGCTTAATAGCAGGGAGTTGCGCCAGTACTCAAGAATTGTCGAATGACCCAAGGGACCCCTGGGAAGGGTTCAATCGCGCTGTTTACACTTTTAATGACACCTTGGATCACACACTTTTAACACCCCTAGCAATTGGCTATCGTGCGATCACGCCTGAATTTGCGGAAACAGGAATTAATAATTTCTATGCAAATCTCAATGATTTAATCGTTGCACTTAATAATTACCTGCAGTTTAAATTCGGTGCTGCGACTTCTGATGTCGGGCGTATCTTAGTCAATTCAACAATTGGCTTATTAGGTTTTATAGATGTGGCTAGTAAAATGGGACTGCGAAAACATGATGAAGATTTTGGACAAACGCTTGGCTATTGGGGAATGGGTACCGGTCCATTTATCATGCTACCACTTCTAGGCCCCAGTAACTTAAGAGATGGACCTGCCAAAGTGCCAGATTGGTTGGTGTGGCCACCCACTTGGGCTGATATTAATAATTCTGAGCGTAACCTATTAACCGCCTTAGATATCATCAGCTCACGTTCAGAATTGTTGAAACTTGAAGAAAAAACCGAAGAGCTTGCGCGGGGGGATCGCTATGTATTTATTCGGGATGCATATTTAGATCGCCGTGAATTTTTAGTAAATGATGGCGAGATCTCCGCAGACGATGACCTATATAAAGAACTTGAAGACGAATAGCATTCGCATTGTTATAAGTACTTGTGGGCAAATGTATTGTCTGCAATAAATCTGCAGGCCCATTCTATTCATTACATAAAGCTTGTTATCAAGTTTACGAAGACACACGTGAGTGTGTGCGCCAAGTATTTTCAAATTCCATAAAATTTTCTCTCGAAGCAAATGCATTTGCAGCCGCATTAAATGATTGTCGGCCGTCTGCATCATTTTCTTCAAGCCTATTTGATAGTTTGGTAAAGCGTATTTGGCAAGAGCAAGCCAATCAAATCATAAAGGGCAAATCGCTCAATGCCGAGTATGCAAATTATTTGCTTAACCTTGCGCTAGAACTAGAAATTGAAGATAAAGATGTAGAGCAATATTTATTTACGAGGCTTTCAAATATAGAACACCTAGTAAATATTAATCAAATGCAACCTATCTCGAGATCATTCACAGGGATACACCAGTTGATGGATATGGTAAACGATGAGTCCTTAATTTGGGTTTTTGAAGAAACTTTGATGCTAAAACGGCAAAATTCAAATGAAAATAAGAAGTGGACAGAATTTCAATCGATTGTGAATATCTTATTTAAAAAATCACGTTACAAGCAATTAGAAGTAATCGTTGAAGCAGTTGGTAAACTAGCTATTACTAGCCAAAATATTTATTTCATAACTAAAAAAGAAACAATAAAGGTAAATTATGCAGATATCTATGATATTACCCCAATGCAAGATGGTGTGCGAATACAAACGACACAAAGAGATTCTACGCCCAACACGTATATTACAGGGGATGGGCGTTTTATATATACATTACTTCGCTATGCCCAAGACAAAAATTAGAGAGATAGTTGTGCCGCCAAATAGTTTTTTAGCTAGGCAAGGAAACCGCCTTTATGCTGTGCAGGTTCTTTCTTACCAGCTTATTTACCATGCTTAGCTTACAGTGACGTCGAAACACGCAAACTGGTGATACTTCATTTTTCATTATCATAACCTCGCTTTTGAATTTGTCTATTTTGGAAATGGTCTGTACACATTTCTAAAAAAACACTAGCAATGTTATCACTGCGATGCATAGACTATCAGCATTAAGATAAGGGCTAGTCTATTGAATATCTTTGTATTAATAATAGCATTGGTCAATAATGGTGGTGATTAATAGCTTAAGAAGCAAAAGGGTTTTATCTGCTAGATAATAAGCTGTTATCATTACAGTGCTAAGGATATTCAATCACTTTAACCATTTAGTGGAATAAATAATGAGTAAAAAGGCATTCGAAATTCTTGCTGGTGGGCGTTATCTGGAAGATACCGCGATCTCTAGTGATTATGATCGTGATATCGAACTTGAGAGTCATATGCGAAAGATTCTGCAACTACTAGGCGAAAACCCTGACCGCGAAGGATTAATAGATACACCAAAGCGTGTTTCCAAGGCAATGCATTTTTTAACAAGTGGTTATGACCTCACTGTAGAAGACGTAGTGCGAGATGCATTATTTGAAGAACATTGCGAGGAAATGGTAATTGTCAAAGATGTAGAATTTTATTCTCTATGTGAACACCATATTTTGCCATTTTTTGGGCGTGCGCACGTTGGCTATTTGCCACGTGATCGTGTTATTGGCTTGAGCAAAATTGCACGCGTCGTCGATGTGTTTGCAAGACGCTTACAAGTGCAAGAAAGGCTTACTACTCAAATAGCAAGTGGTTTGTTAGAAGTATTAAACGCACATGGAGTTGCTGTCGTGCTTGAGGCAAGTCACTTTTGCATGGTGATGCGAGGTGTACAAAAGCAAAACAGCAAAACCGTTACTAGTTCAATGCTGGGGGCGTTCCGTGAAGATTCGCGGTCTCGTTCCGAGTTTATGGAATTGATCCGCGAGTCATAACTTATACCTAGCTATCCGAACTCTCATTGCTGTCTGGGCGCACAATAGTTGCTTTACTCTGAAGTTCATCAACATATTTTTCAATGGTTTGTCGAGTTAGAGTACGTTGTACATCTTGTTTAGCGTCCTCAAAAGAAGGTTGATCTGCAGTTCGCTTATCTTCTAATAAAATTACATGCCATCCAAAACGTGTTTGTACTGGATTAGTTGTGTAGGAACCTTTCTCCATTGATTCTACGGCCTTTGAAAACGGCGGCACCATAGTATCGGATTTAAACCAACCTAGATCGCCACCATTAGGTGCAGAAGGACCTTGTGATTTCTGTTTTGCAAGTTCAATGAAATCAGCGCCACCGTTCAATTCTTCGATAACTGCATTGGCATCTTCTTCTGTTTGTAACAATATATGCCTTGCCTTGTATTCGCTCGAATCGCTTAGGCTCAATAGTCGATCGAATTCGGCTTTTAATTCTTCCTCAGAAAAGCTTAGATCTGAGAACTTTTCCGTTAACAGCGTATTAATTAAGATGTTATTTTCCTGCTGCTTGATTTGCTCAATGATATCTTTACGGTCGGCAATACCTTCATTAATAGCTTCTTGGCGTAATATTTCAGTAGCAATCAATTCATCAGTAATGTTTTTGTCACTTAAATTAGCTTGCGGGTTTGAGGAGCGCTTGATATTTGCAAATTGCTCAAAATCATTGTTTGAGATACTGACATCATTTACTCTTACATATTCACCACTGTTGTCTTCCACTTTATTGGTTTCTACATTGGTATCTGACAAACTATCACCTTTGCATCCATAAATAAGACACAGGCAACATGCGGTCAGCACGATCAGTGCGAGCTTTTGTTTATACATAGGTTATCCTTAAAAATTAAGAGTATAGGGTTAAGGTAAGATGTGCTTGAAAGGTTTGACGCTTACTTTTTTATAGACGCCTGCAGCAATATAGGGATCTGCGTCTGCCCATGTTTGAGCAGATTTTAGTGATTCAAATTCGGCAATAATTAAACTTCCCGTAAAACCCGCGTCACCTGGATCGGGACTATCTACTGCAGGGTGGGGCCCTGCAATGATTAGTCGCCCTTGATCTTTAAGCTCATTTAAACGCGCAATATGTTGATCACGCACAGATTTACGTTTATCGAGGCTATTCTCCACATCCTGACTTATAATTGCATAAAGCATAGTAAATTATTTTTTAATCTTTGTCTGTGAGTTTTTCAAAATGTAGAAGGCCTGTATCATCAAGAACCCAATTGTTAAACCAAGAATACCAAATAGTTTGAAATTTACCCAGCTAGATTCGCTAAATTTGTATGCAACAATAATATTAAGTATAGCAATAACTAGAAAGAATACAGCCCAACTGATTGTTAATCGATGCCATACTTGCTTGGACGCATGCATGAAGTTTCCCATCATGCGTTGTGCCAAAGGCATGCTGCCTATCATTGTGCTACCCAGGAAAATTAATGCAAAGATTGCATTTACTAATGTAGGTTTCCATTTTATAAATACCGGGTCACGTAAAAATATAGTGATTCCACCAAATAGCAAAAAAGCAAAGAGAGTTATGAGATGTAATTTCGTTGGTTTGCCATCTATTGCCCAGTGGAATAAAGTTTGTAAACCAGCAGCTACAATACCAATTAATATTGCAAAATAGATTGCATTGCTTTTCTCGCCAGGTATAAGCGCAACATGTAACCACGAGTTAATGGAATGAATAATTTTAATAGGGACATTTTCATAAACTTGGTATGCAACATAAAATAAAATTATTGATAAAAAATCGATGAAGATTTTCATGGCTCAAAAAAATAAATATGGAATTGGTGATTAGATGATACGGTCAATTTTAATTTATAACTGAATGCTTAATGTATGAGCCAATATTTTGTTATTCATCCGATAAACCCGCAGAAACGATTGATTCGTCGTGCAGTCGAGATTATTGATCAAGGTGGTTTAATTGTATACCCAACAGATTCTTGCTATGCATTGGGTTGTCATATTGGTGACAAACATGCGATGCAAAGAATTCGAAAAATTCGTCAAGTGGATGATAAACATCATTTCACTCTAGTGTGTCGCGATCTTTCCGAGTTATCCAATTATGCCATCGTAAATAATAGTGCCTATCGGCTCATGAAGCGTTGTACACCAGGGCCTTATACCTTTTTACTAAAGGCATCCCATGAGGTGCCACGTAGATTGCAAACCCCAAAACGCAAAACAATCGGATTAAGGGTACCAGATCATCCAATAGCCTTGCAGCTATGTGAAGAATTAGGACAGCCTCTAATGAGTAGTACATTAATTTTACCGGGTGACTTAGAACCACTATCTGATCCCGTGGGTATGCGTGAAGTCTTAGAACATGATGTAGATTTAGTCATAGATGGGGGTTATTGCGGCATTCAAGCGACAACGGTTATCGATTTAATGAATTCCACGCCAATAATATTGCGTCAGGGTAAGGGCGATGCCAACTGGTTAATACAAGACTACCCTAACGCTGCGTATAATATCTCAAGTCAATGAACGTCATTCAAGCTATTGCACTTGGGGCTGTCCCCGTTTTGTTCGCCATTACAATGCATGAGGTCGCTCATGGTTGGGTGGCAAAACAATATGGAGATCATACTGCAGAATTATTGGGGCGACTTAGCTTCAATCCATTTAAACATATTGACCCAGTTGGCACAGTTCTAGTTCCTGTTGTTTTGATAATCATGACAGGATTTGGTTTTGGTTGGGCCAAACCAGTACCGGTTAATTTCAATCTGTTGCGAAATCCAAAGCGAGATATGATTTTTGTAGCTGCGGCAGGACCAATGGCAAATTTGGTAATGCTAGTTTTTTGGGCCATAGTGATGAAAATAGCTTATATGTTGGGCGGCGAGTCTTATTGGCTATTTAATATAATTATCTTCATGAGTTATGTAGGTATAGTGGCTAATCTTTTATTGATGCTTATAAATTTAATCCCAATACCTCCTTTAGATGGCGGCAGGGTATTGGCTGGCCTAGTGCCCAATCAATTATCTAATCAGTTAATTAAAATAGAACCATTCGGAATATTTATCGTTTTTGGTTTGTTATTTTTTTTGGTTAAAAATAATTCATTAACAAAACCTCTTAACTATTTTTATTCGATATTAGGAAAATTGTTTGGAATTCCTATCTAATTTATTCAAATGAACGCTAACCCTTCGCAAAATAATCGCGTGCTATCTGGCATGCGTCCAACTGGGAAACTACATCTTGGTCATTTACACGGCGTATTACATAACTGGTTAGAGTTGCAACATACGCATGAATGTTTTTTCTTTGTCGCAGATTGGCATGCATTAACAACTGAATATGATAATTCTCAAATAATTTCCCAGAATGTAACGAACATGATCATCGATTGGTTGGCTGCAGGTGTGAGTCCAAGTGCTGCAACATTATTTATACAGTCATACATACCAGAACATGCAGAATTACATTTGTTGTTGTCGATGATCACACCACTTGGTTGGTTAGAGCGTGTGCCGACATATAAAGACCAACAAGAAAAATTAAAAGAAAAGGACTTGGCAACATACGGATTCCTAGGTTATCCACTTTTACAAAGCGCTGATATTTTGGTTTATAAGGCCGGAAATGTGCCGGTGGGTGAAGATCAAGTCGTACATGTCGAATTAACACGTGAAGTCGCGCGTAGATTTAATTTTATGTATGGTAAAGAACCTGATTTCGAGGAGAAAGCAAAATTAGCTCTGGGAAAGATTGGTAAAAAGAATGCCAAGCTTTATCGCGAACATCGCAAACGTTATCAAGAACGGGGAGATCTTGAGTCTTTGGAAGTGGCCAGGGCATTGTTAGAAAACCAGCAAAATATATCAATTGGTGACAAAGAACGTCTGTATGGATACCTGGAAGGTGAAGGAAAAATTATTTTACCGGAGCCACAGGCATTGTTAACTAAGGCGTCAAAGATGCCTGGCCTGGATGGACAAAAGATGTCTAAGTCATATAACAACACCATTTCCCTACGCGAAAGTTCAGATCTTGTTACAAAAAAAATACGTACCATGCCTACGGATCCTGCACGTGTAAAACGTACCGACCCAGGAGAGCCGGAAAAATGTCCAGTTTGGCAATTCCACAATATTTATTCCTCGAAAGATACAAAATCATGGGTACAAGAGGGCTGTCGTAGTGCAGGGATAGGCTGCATCGAGTGCAAGCAGCCTGTAATTGACGCAATAGAAAGTGAGCTCAAACCAATCCGTGAACGCGCCAATGAATATGCAGAAGATGAGGCTACTGTTTTTGGCATTATCAAAGAGGGTTGTGAGGAGGCTCGTGATGTTGCACGCGACACTTTAGATGATGTTAAGCAGGCAATTGGGTTATCATATTGGTAAGGTATAGTTCGTGATTGATACTGACGCCAATTCTCAAGAAAGCCCTCAAGCCGAGCTGCCTTTTGCGGTCGTGAAAGGGGAGCCAATGACGGTTCCACCGCAAGATCTTTATATCCCTCCTGACGCACTAGAGATTTTTCTTGACGCCTTTGAAGGCCCCTTCGATTTATTGCTATATTTAATTAAACGTCAGAATCTAGATATATTGACATTGCCCATTTTCCAAATCACGAAGCAATACATGGAATATATTGACTTGATGAAAGAATTGCGGCTTGAACTGGCGGCCGAGTATTTAGTCATGGCAGCCATGTTGGCAGAAATAAAATCGCGCATGTTGCTACCAAGGCCAGTTGAAGAAGATGACGAGGAAGACCCGCGCGCAGAACTGATACGACGATTGCAGGAATATGAAAGATTTAAAAAGGTAGCTGAAGAAATAAATGAGTTGCCACGTATGTATAGAGATACGTTTGGAGTGTCAGTTATACAATCGGAATATGAATATGAACGTCCTCAGCCCAATATTGATTTAAAAGAAGTGTTGCTTGCCTTTCGTGAAATCATGCAACGTGCGCAAATGTTTGCGAGCCATCATATCCAGCGTGAACCACTATCTGTAAGGGAGCGAATGTCACGTATACTTGGTATGTTAAATGTAGAAGACTTTGTGGAGTTTAATCGATTTTTTAATTTAAACGAGGGACGCAGTGGTGTCATTGTAACATTTCTTGCATTGCTTGAACTCATTAAAGGTCATGTGATTGAACTGGTGCAATCGGAACCTTTTGCACCAATCTATGTTAAACCAGCTGTTAAAGGCCCAATTGAAGAAGATGATTTATGAAAAGTAGCCAAGTTAAACAAATAATTGAAGCGGTATTGATGGCTGCAGATACAGCACTGAATATCGATCGTATGATGCAATTGTTTGAACTCGATGATCAAAAGCCCACACGTGAACAAATTAAAGAAGCAATTAAAACACTCCAAGATGAGTGTGAAGGAAGAGGAATAAAGCTTATGCGTGTTGCGAGCGGTTATCGTTACCAAACTTGTAGTGATGTGCAGCCATGGGTTGCACGTTTGTGGCAAGAAAAACCACCGCGATATTCGCGTGCCTTACTTGAAACTCTGTCATTAATTGTCTATCGCCAACCCATCACGCGTGGCGAAATTGAGGAAGTTCGCGGTGTAAGTGTTAGTAGCCACATTATTAAAACATTGCTTGAACGTGAATGGATACGCGTTCTTGGACATAAAGAAGTACCGGGTCGTCCTGCACTATATGGTAGTACTAAACAATTTCTAGATTATTTTAATTTAAAATCGCTGAATGAATTACCCAGCCTGGCGGAATTAACTGACCTGGATCAAATGCATCCAGAATTAGATCTCCCAGAACCTGAAGAGGGTGAAAAAGTGCAATTGCGTATTGTTACGAGTACTGGAGAAATTGCCGATACAAACGATACGCGTCATTAATATTAATCATTCCTTATTGTTGAATTTATAATTTGGTGACGAGTCAAATCACTATAATTCATTTATAAAGTTGGTCTTTTCTAATTATCAGCTGTCAACGGATAAAATGAGTGTAAGTTGAAACGCAGTTGTCAGAAAGAGTTCAAAAATTTCTAGCTACTCAAGGCCTGGCATCACGTCGGGAAATTGAGCGCTGGATAGAAGCCGGTGAAATTCTTATTGAGGGTAAGGTATGCGTCCTAGGGCAACGTATTACAGGTAATGAAAAAATTTTAATTCGCGGTAAGCCCATTAATTTTTATAATAAAGTTAAGACAAGAGTACTGCTCTATCATAAGCCAAGCGGGGAGGTCGTTACACGAGCCGACCCGCAACAAAGGCCGACGATTTTTGATCAACTGCCGTTTTTAAAATCAGGCCGCTGGATATCGGTAGGCCGTTTGGATCTCAATACCTCGGGTTTGTTACTGTTGACCACGGATGGGGTGCTTGCAAATAGTTTGATGCACCCAAGTAATGCAATCGAACGAGAATATCGAGTGCGTGTACATGGCAGAGTAACAGATGAGGTGTTGTCTCGTTTGCAACAAGGTGTGTACCTTGAAGATGGTTTATCGAGAATGCAAGTACTTGAAGTACAAGAGAATAAAGGCACGAATACGTGGTGTCGTGTGGTATTACGGGAAGGTCGAAATCGAGCAGTGCGTCGACTTTGGGAATCTCAAGGACTACAAGTAAATCGTTTAGTTCGCACACGCTTTGGGTCGATTAAGCTACCAAAAGAAATCAAGCCAGGTGAATATGTTGAACTGTCGACACCTAGCGTTCAGCAATTATATAAACTGATCAAGTGACATCCTCAGCGGGTTAAGCCTTGAATGATCTATAGAATATGCGTGGTAAAAGACCAATCGAACAATGGGCCAATAAGGTATATAAAAAACTTTTACAACTATATGGAAATCAGGATTGGTGGCCAGCTGATTCAAAATTTGAAGTTATGGTGGGTGCAATTCTCACTCAAAATACGGCCTGGACAAATGTTGAGAAGGCGATTGCCAATTTAATAGCTGCAGATGCTCTCTGTGCAGATGTTATTGCTAGTGCAAATCATACATCTATAGCAAGTCTCATCAAGCCTTCTGGTTATTTCAATGTAAAAGCTCGGCGGCTGAAAAAATTTTGTGAGTGGTATGTAGAAAGAGGGGGCTATTCGCGGCTACGCTATTGGTCTACTCCAAAGTTACGTAGAGAATTACTCAGTGTCCATGGTGTGGGTCACGAGACCGCTGATGATATTTTGCTCTATGCCTTCAATCGACCAGTATTCGTCATCGATGCGTACACGCGAAGGATTTTCTCACGTCTTGGACTAATTGCAGGTGATGAGTCATATAATGAACTTCGCTTTGTATTTGAATTGCAGTTACAAAGTAAGGCAAAGATGTTTGGTGAGTACCATGCCTTAGTAGTTCAGCACGGTAAGGATGTGTGTAAATCCAAGCCAAATTGTAATAGCTGTGGCCTAAATTCGATGTGTGCTTATACCGAGAGTACGCTTAGCCGCAAAAGTCTGGATTAATTTTGTAATTTACACCTGTAACTCCCTTACTGTCAGGCCCTATGAAATATAGATAGGGTGCCACCACATCGACCGGTGGAGAAAAGGATTGTGGGTTTATACCGGGGAAATTAGTCGTTCTTAGCTTTGTGCGCACAGGGGAAGGGTCCACACCATTGACGCGAATGGGCTTGTCGCCATCAAGTTCATCTGCAAGGATCTTCATCATGCCCAGTTGCGCAGACTTTGCTACGCCATAAGCTCCCCAATAAGCCTTGGTACAATCATGTGTTGAAAATACAATGGTGGGATCAGTAGATAATTCAAGTGATGGAATACAACATCGTGTTAGCATAAATGGCGCATGCTGATTGATAGTGATGATGCGCAACCAGATATCAAGCTGATAATTTCTTAACCCTTGTAATGCCTCGATGTGACCGGCATTAAGAACAAGCGAATCTATAGGTGTATCCTGATTATTAATATATTCAGCAAATTTTATGTAGTCTATCTCTCCCGCAGTGGCGAGGTCCATTACATATAGTTGGTGGGTATGCTTTGAAAGTTGTGACAATTCTTGTAAAAGAGAATTCAGTTTATGCTCATTTCTTGCTAGTAATAAGATTCGAGCTCCATATGCACAACAAGATAATGATAAGGCTCTACCAATTCCATCTGTTGCGCCAGTGATTACAACGAATTTATCTTTCAACAGGTTTTTATGTGGCAGATAGTCGCTTAAGTTTTGAAGATTTTTCTGCGGCGGATGCATTAAGTGAGCATCTAATAGAGATTTTTTCTAGATAGCCTGAAAAGTTGCTTAGTTAAAGTAAAAAAGCCAAATAAGCTACGTATAAAAAATATAATGTATTTACTTTGTTGAAAATAAAAATACTCCTCTCCTAAATAAATAGCCTAGTACTTGATCTGTGCATTCTTCTAAAGAATTGGATGCTGTGTCTACGATTAAGTCTGCATTTTCTGGTTCTTCGTAAGGAGATGAAATACCAGTGAAGTCGGATATCAAGCCAGCCCTAGCTTTTTTGTAAAGCCCTTTTACATCTCTTTCCTCACAAACTTCTAATGGGCATTTACAATAAATCTCAATAAAGTCCTCGTCTCCGATCAGTGCTCTTGCGTTCTGGCGATCTTCCTTTACCGGCGAGATGAAGGCGGTAAAAGCTATGATGCCCGCATCCGCTGTGAGCTTACACATTTCAGATATACGGCGGAGATTTTCTTTTCTATCTTTTAGAGAAAAGCCAAGGTCACCACATAAACCATGTCTAACATTATCACCATCAAATACATAGGTTAGGCATCCTCTATTATGAAGCTCTTCCTCAACTGAATGTGCCAAGGTAGATTTTCCAGCGCCTGATAATCCACTGAACCATAGGACGGATCCATGATGGCCTAATAATTTTTCACGCCTGGGTCGAGTTACTGTAGCTGAGTGATATACGACGTTGGGGCTAATTTTCTTTGCGACGTTAGACATAACTATTGCTTTATTATTTTATAAGATAAGGATGGCAACGAATTATGTGTCAGCGAACCCTATAATTCTGTTAAGTAGGTTATATTTTCTAGTTTAATCTAACTAAATGTCAATTTTTATTATTGGTTTTAACGCCATGATTTATAACGAATTTCGGCGTATTTTCTACCATTTTTAGATCTGGAATTGGTTTTTTCTGCTCTATTCCTAGATCTTTGAATTTTCTTGCACCAGGTAGAACTTGACGATCCAATGAGCCTATTGATTTGTTAAATTGCTCTACACTTGCATCTAAATGTTTGCCTAACCTTTGTAAATGCTCAGCAAATGTTGCCAATCGATTATAGAGGTCCTCACCAAGCTCACGAATTTTATCGGCATTTTCTACCACTGAAAGCTGTCGCCAACCAAATGCAACGGCTCGAAGTAATGCGATGATACTTGTTGGAGTGGATAATATGACTTTATTTTTAAGGGCATCTTCTAGAAGCTGAGGATCTTGTTCCAAGGCAGCAGAGAGAAATTGTTCACCTGGAATAAATAATACAACAAAATCTGGCGAATGTTTGAACTGGTTCCAATAGGTCTTGCTAGAAAGTTCTCGCATACGCTCACGAACATTACGTGCATGCTTTATTAAGGCATTTGCACGAATGTTTCCGTCATTGGTTTGAGTGGCATTAAGATAGGCGTCTAAAGGTGTTTTAGCATCTACGATCAGTTCGCGTTGATCAGGCATGCGAACAATCATGTCTGGGCGCATTCGACTGTCACCGATTTCACTTTGTTGTTGTTCGTAAAAGTCGCAATGGTTTACCATGCCTGCAAGCTCAGCGATCCTTTTTAATGTTAACTCTCCCCATTGTCCTCGCACCTCTGGTCGACGTAATGCCTGTACAAGGTTTTGTGTTTCTAATCGCAGACTTGTTTGAGTTTCATTCATTAATTTTAAATGTTGCGATAATGAACCAAATGATTCCTTGCGTTCTTTTTCAATCGCTTGTATCTGTGATTCAGTTTGTTTTAGTGCTTTATTGATAGGTTCTAAAAGTGTCTCGATGGCTTTTTCTTTTTTCTCAAAATTAGCCTCAGCTCGAATTTGATATTGTGAGAGTTTCTCTTTTGCTAGCAATAGAAAATTTTCATTATTTGATTGTAATGCTTGTTGCGATAATACTGAAAATGATTGTTCCAATTGTTGACGCGAGTCTTCAATAGCTTCAATTTTTTCTAAGTAGCGCTCTTTTTCGAGCTCAAGTTGCATAGATAATTTTTGCGTATTGATTTCAAGTTGTTCGCATGCTTTATGTGCGCGATGACGCATGATGAGTGCTCCTAATGCAGCACTTAGTAGGCATAAGCTTGTGCAAAGTAAAATAAATTGCCATGCGTTTTGTAGTTCAATACTGATCATTTTTTACATTTTTGATCAGTTATGGGTAAAAAGCCAATCCTTAAGTTCAAGAGCATTTTCAAATACTACATCAGCGCCCCAAGCATGCGGATCTTGATTATCTTGAATATAGCCATACGCAGCTACAGCAGTTTTCATTTCCGCTGCCTTGCCAGCTTGTACATCGCGTGGGTCATCGCCCATATATAAACAGTAGTCCTCTTTAATGCCTAAAATGCTTGCTGCGTGATGCAGCTGATCGGGGCTTGGTTTTTTTCGAGAGAGAGCGTCGCCACTGACCAGGCAGATTGCACGAAATGCGATATCTAGTTTTTGTGCTAAAGGTTCAGCCAGTCTTCCTGGTTTATTGGTTACGATACCCCAAGGCATGTTGGATTGATCTAAAAAATCTAGCAATGCGGGTACGCCAGGAAATAATGTGGTTTTATTACAGAGCATACTGGCATATATCTGCCAGAATTCATCGCGTAGTTGCATGCCATATTTTTCTTCGAGAGTTTCACCAAACCCTAACTCTATCAGTGCGACACTGCCGCGAGAGGTATGTTTACGCACAAGTTCATAATCAAGCGTGTCTTTACCATATTGAGTCAATAATTCATTGAGTGCATTTGTCAAATCAGGAGAGGTATCTGCAAGGGTGCCATCTAAATCAAATAATATTGCTCGAACTTGAGATGAGCTACTCATAGAGAATCAATTTTTCAGGTTATTTATTTTCTGGCGTGAACGATGTAATTCACACTAGTATCTGCAGATAATTTGTAGGATTTGTTAAAAGGGTTGTAGGTCATACCAATGATTTCATATGTGTGCATAGAAGCATGGCGAATCCATCGGTCGAGCTCGGATGGACGTATTAATTTTTCGAATTCGTGAGTACCTTTAGGCAGGAGGTTAAGGATATATTCCGCTCCTATAATTGCGAATAAAAAAGACTTTGGATTGCGATTTATAGTCGAGAAAAATATATGACCATCTGATTTTGCTAATTTTGCACAAGCTTCGACAATTGCAGCAGGGTTTGGGACATGTTCGAGCATTTCCATGCAGGTAATGATGTCAAACGACTTCGGCTCTTGAGTCGCTAATATCTCAGCGGAAATTGCTTGGTATTCTATGTTTAGGTTTTGTTCTTTAGCGTGAATTTTTGCCACGGCGAGAGGGGCTTCACCAAGGTCAATACCTTTGACTTGAGCACCCCTTTTCACCATCGATTCAGATAAGATACCACCGCCGCAACCTATATCGAGGACTTTCTTTCCATTGAGTCCCGCGTGTTCATCGATAAAATCCAAGCGTAAGGGGTTGATGTCATGCAATGGTTTGAATTCACTTTCCTTATCCCACCAACGATAAGCAAGTGCCTCAAACTTTGCTAATTCGTTTTCATCGACATTGGCGTTGGTAACTGACATAGGAAACTGTATAAAATGAATTTGTATCTAAATCAAAATTAATCAGTAGGATGTACTTTACACTTATTTATAAGTTACTAGTTTGTGATTTCATTATTTAGAATTTTGTGATTCCACTCTTGTGTTTTAATTAATATTTCATCCTGGTCTAGAGTCTTTAGTTGCCTGTTATGTAATAACTGTTTTCCTGCAACCCAGACATCGGAAACCTGATGGCGCTGTGTTGCGTATACCAGGTGACCAATTGGATCATAAATAGGCTGTGCTTCAAGCGAGTCGATATCAATGATGGCCATATCTGCAGATTTTCCTACTTCTAATGATCCCGTTTCCTTATCGATACCTAATGCCGTTGCCGCATTTATGGTTGCGCAACGCAGGGATTGATAAGCAGGAAGCGCGGTTGCGTTATGCGCAATACCTTTCGCTATTAGCGCTGCGGTATGTATTTCGCCCAATATATCAAGATCATCATTGCTGGCACAGCTATCCGTACCAAGTGCTACATTGATATGTTTGTCCATAAGTAGTTGCACAGGGCAAAATCCACTGGCCAATTTTAAATTGGACTCCGGGCAGTGCACTACGTTCACTTTAGCTTCAGCTAATAATTCAATTTCATCATCTTGAAGTTGTGTCATATGCACTGCAATTAAGCCGCTATTGACTAACCCCAGTTTGTTTAGACGCTGCAATGGCCGTATATGATATTGCTCAATGCTTTTTGCAATTTCAGCTTCGGTCTCATGTAGATGAATATGAACAGATAATTCGAGTTCATTTGCCAGTATAGCAACACGTTCTAGTGGAGCATCAGACACAGTGTATGGAGCATGGGGTGCAAAAGAGCAATTTACTAATGGATGTGTTTTGTACTGATCATGTATCACGAGACCTTTTGAAAGATATTCATCTGGATCATGAGCATATTGTGTGGGGAAGTCGAGGAGAATCATACCTATATGCGCACGGATGCCGGCTTTTGCTGCAACTTTTGCAGTAGTTTCGCCGAAGAAATACATATCGTTAAAGCATGTGACACCGCCGCGAATCATTTCAGCGATCGCCAGTTGTGTACCAATTTGTACAAATTCATCATTTACCCATTTTTGTTCGGCCGGCCATATATGATTTTGTAACCACTCCATTAGATGCAGATCATTTGCCAAGCCACGAAATAATGTCATAGCTGCATGTGTATGCGTGTTGATTAACCCGGGTATGATAATGTGATGATCATATACATAGCTTGAGTCACAAGAGTATTTATGTTTTGCCTCAGCACAGGGCAAGATATCCAAGATACGACCGTCTTGCACCGCAATGCTGAAATCAACTAATGTTTGCGCTTTGTTATCCATAGGAATGATATGTTTCCCATGGATGAGGCTTTGGACATGTGGCATTTAGTTTCCTACAGACAGATAGGTAGTTTCATTTGCTTGAAATGTGGCTAATGAGTTCCTGCTAGCAGATGGATGATTTCATTTATTAAACTGTGGCTGGATTTTGCTATGACTGTAGTGGTTGAAGCAATATTATTGAATACATAGCTCAAATGTAATACATGAGAAAGTTTTTATACGTTAGCCGGGACCACATTACTATAGGTTTATGACTTCATTGGCCGATCAAGCCATATCATGGCGAGACAATCATCTTGTGTTACTTGACCAGCGCAAGCTTCCGAATGAAGTTCAATTCATCGAGTGCTACTTGGTTGCAGAGGTCATTGAAGCCATAAAAGATATGGTAGTTCGAGGCGCGCCTGCTATAGGAATTACGGCTGCTTATGGTGTAGTGCTTGCATCTCGTGTCTGTTTTACAAACTCACCCAATAATTGGAAGGAATGTATTGAAATAGATCTTAAGGCCTTGCTTCAAGCACGACCCACCGCAGTAAATTTAAAGTGGGCTATTTCGCGCATGCGTGATGTCATTGTGACAATTAAAAAAGAAGATCCTGCACCAATTTTATTACAAGTCGCGCAAGATATTCACCGAGAAGATATTCAAACGAATAAAACTCTTGGTAGCTACGGAGCTAAGCTATTGCAGAATGACTCCATTGTGCTTACTCATTGTAATGCAGGGGCTTTAGCAACGGGTGGATATGGAACAGCACTAGGCGTGATTCGTAGTGCATATTCACAAAATAAAATTAAGGGTATCTATGCAGATGAAACAAGGCCGTGGTTTCAAGGTACAAGACTCACTGCATGGGAACTACTTCAAGACAACATCCCTGTGACACTAATCTGTGATAGTGCAGCTGCAAGTTTAATGCGTCAAAAGAAATTGGCTTGGGTGATCGTTGGAGCCGATCGCATCGCAAGTAATGGAGATGTCGCTAATAAGATTGGCACCTACTCATTAGCGGTGATGGCAAAACAACACGGTGTGAAGTTTATGGTAGCAGCACCTACAAGTACTATCGACATGGAGCTTAGGGATGGTAATGAGATCGAAATTGAGGAGCGCTCTCACAGTGAAGTGACAGTTTATCGAGATCATTCTTTTGGACCTGAAAAGGTACAGGTATGGAATCCCGTATTTGATATTACGCCTGCAGATTTAGTGACCGCCTTGGTAACCGAGAGGGGTGTAATTAAACACCCAAATCGAAGCAAAATAGAAGCCTTGATGAAATTATAGTATTTAAGCCGTTTTTCTTTTGGCTACAGAAAAAATCAACCCTCTGAAATGATCAAATTGATTTCTAAGGCATCCAATTCGATTTTAAATGACTTTATTATGAACCCACTATGAGGGACTTATGATATACTTTCCTGCCCTAGAACGAATGTCTAATCCTTCTTGAAATCACGTTAATGGCTGCACCTGCCAAAGAATTACTCTCGGTAAATCTCGAAGACGAGATGCGTCAATCATATCTTGATTACGCTATGAGTGTAATTGTAGGACGGGCATTACCTGATGTTCGAGACGGTTTAAAGCCGGTTCACCGTAGAATTCTTTATTCCATGTATGAGAATAATAACGTGTGGAATCGTCCGTATGTGAAATGTGCGCGTGTTGTCGGTGATGTCTTAGGTAAGTATCACCCCCATGGAGACACTGCAACTTATGATGCTCTTGTACGTATGGCACAAAATTTTTCCATGCGATATATGTTAGTAGATGGTCAAGGGAATTTTGGATCTGTTGATGGTGATCCACCGGCAGCTTACCGATATACTGAATGTCGGATGATGCAGTTATCATCTGAAATTCTTGCAGATATCGATCGTGAAACCGTTGAGTATGTGCCTAACTACGACGGTAAAGAAACTGAACCAACTGTTCTTCCAACAAAAGTACCAAACCTATTAATCAATGGTTCCTCCGGAATTGCTGTGGGCATGGCCACAAACATTCCACCACATAATCTCACCGAAGTAATCAATGCCAGTATTGCTCTAATTGAAAATCCCGAAGTGGATTTTCAGGAATTGACACAGCATATACCAGGGCCTGATTTTCCAACTGCCGCGATCATCAATGGGCGAAAAGGAATTATAGAGGCATACCGTACTGGCCGCGGTCGTGTACATATGCGTGCGCGTACGCATATTGAGCAAGATGAAAAAAGTGGACGTGAACGAATTGTCGTAACGGAGTTGCCGTACCAAGTTAATAAAGCCAATTTAATTATTAAGATTGCCGATCTGGTTAAAGAAAAACGTTTAGAAGGGATCGCGCCAGATGGCTTGCGTGATGAATCTGATAAAGATGGCATGCGCATCGTTATCGAATTGCGTCGTGGCGAAGTGAGCGAGGTAATTTTAAATAATCTTTATAAACACACGCCTATGCAAAGTGTGTTTGGCATGAATATGGTTGCTCTTGTCGATGGTCAGCCACGACTTCTGAATTTAAAACAGGTTTTACAAGCATTCATACGCCACCGACGCGATGTCGTTACACGCCGTACCGTATATGAGTTACGTAAAGCGCGTGAGCGTGCACATATCCTTGAAGGTCAGGCGGTAGCATTAACGAATATCGATGAGATCATTGCATTAATTAAAAAGTCAGAGAGTCCTGCGGTTGCAAAAGAAAAATTAACAGCAAGATCATGGAAGCCTGGAATTGTTACCAAAATGTTAAAGCGTGCTGGTGCTGATGTTTCACGTCCAGAAGACTTAAGCTCCGAATATGGTATGCATGGCGGTGAATATCACATCTCTCCTGTACAAGCACAGGCCATACTTGATTTACGTTTGCACCGTCTTACGGGTTTAGAGCAGGACAAGATAGTTAATGACTACACCGAGTTGCTCGATAAAATTATCGACTTGCTTGATATTTTGCAGGATCCTGAGCGACTGATGCGTGTGATTCGGGAAGAGTTAGAAATCATATGCGAACAATATGGCGACGATCGACGCACAGAAATTTCTGAAGCTCAAGTAGATCTCACCATGGAGGATCTTATCCCCGAAGAAGATGTTGTAGTTACATTGTCACATGCAGGCTATGCAAAATCACAACCATTGGATACCTATCGAGCGCAGCGTCGTGGCGGAAGGGGTAAGGCCGCGACTTCAGTGAAGGCGGAAGATTTTGTCGATCAATTGTTTGTGGCCAACACCCATGACACGATTTTATGCTTTTCCAGTCGTGGCAAGGTTTATTGGCTTAAGGTCTATGAATTACCACAAGCCGGCCGTACCGCACGTGGTAAACCAATTGTCAATCTTTTGCCCCTACAGGAAGGTGAGCGGATTAATGCCGTTCTACCTGTAAAAGACTATCGTGAAGATGCCCATGTCGTGATGGTGGCAAGTAGTGGCACAGTTAAGAAAACTCATCTCACAGAGTTTTCAAGACCACGTGCTAGCGGCATCATCGCAGTGGATTTACGTGACAGCGATTATCTCATTGATGTAGCTGTGACCTATGGTGATACCGATATCTTAATGGTGAGTGATGCAGGGAAAGCTATTCGCTTTAACGAAATGGATGTTCGCCCTATGGGCCGTAATGCCACCGGTGTGCGAGGAATTAAACTTGCTGAAGGTCAAAAAGTGATTGGGTTGATTACTATAACTTCGAATATGAATGCGACTGATATATTGGTTGCAACTGAAAACGGTTATGGTAAGCGAACAAATATTGAAGATTACCCAGTGCAAAATCGTGGCGGCCAAGGTGTAATCGCAATTCAAACTGCAGGGCGTAACGGCAAAGTAGTGGGTGCTGTGGCGGTGTCAGAAGAAGATGAAATAATGCTGATTACGAATAGTGGAACTTTGGTAAGAACCCCGGTTAAAGACGTATCACAAATGGGTCGCAATACACAAGGTGTGAGACTAATACGCTTATCAGAGGAAGAGCGACTTGTTGAAGTTGAAAAGATAGAAAACCTGGCCAATTCCTCAGAGAGCGTGTAGCTATATCTACTATTTTTTGGTTTCCCGTTTAGACTTTTGTTGTTTAGGTTTATCTGCTAAGCAATTTTTTTAAGTTTTCATTTCCTGCAAGCCTCTACAACCCAATACCGTAAGCAGATATATAAAGACTTGTAAAGTTTATGCAAAAATTTGAAACAAGGAATGTTTCTTAAATATGATAATAAAAGTTATCAGGTAATAAATTCTGATCGTCTTTCTAGGCCACTGCGCCGATCTAAATAAATAGTTGTGCCGTTTGTGCAGCTAAAAGGAAAAGAGTAATCAGCTTGCTTGCGGCGATCTACTTGTCGTCTGTTCAGCAACGATAAATGCCCTATTGCC
>CAJHZF010000187.1_pt1 | contig 40057 bp, 39 predicted proteins | sample 9198891 | NCBI WGS metagenome assembly CAJHZF01 (sample SAMEA7708349, study PRJEB35096) | sediment metagenome | biome: marine neritic benthic zone biome [ENVO:01000025]; feature: sediment [ENVO:00002007]; material: shallow marine sediment [ENVO:03000034] sea grass bed [ENVO_01000059] ...
GAAGGTCCGTTTTGAAGATCCCCCACGGGGCGGACGTCGCTCGAAGCGCGCTCGTTAACGTTTTAAGCCCCCTTATTAGCCGATTCACGATTCGTTATAAATTTGTTTTGGTTAACATCGAGAGAAATGATGTTAGCTGAAGGTTTATTAACAAATAAGCATGCCACTAAATAACAATGTGGCACCAGTAGAAAACCCCTATACCCTTGTCAGCGCCAATAAGACAAAAGCACCTCAAAAAAGCGAAGGTAATGATTGGTACCAATACATCGAAAAACGCGATGGATCTACTGGGGTTGGCTATATGCGTGGAACATTACTTCAAGTGACAGAGTATGCCAGAGACGATGTCGAGAAGTTGAATTTTCGCTTTGGTACACGCACAAATTCATTTATATATCGCGACCAAATAAAAAAGACGCTTAAACCTAAGAGTTGATTGCCAAATAAACTTAATGATCACTCGTAAAACGCCTGCTTACGGCCAATAGCGAACATTCACAAACCCAAAAATATAATCATACAGCAAAAAATCACAAGGCCAGAATAAAGCGTCAAAACAAACATGCTGCAGAGCATGTCCATTGTTAGTTGTTATAATCTAAAAAATATCTTAAGCCATAAATTTAATTGTGCCCATAAGAAGAATAGATATGAAATCGAAAATGATTTTATTTGCAACATTAGCCACTGTTACACAATCGGGATGGGCTGCTTCTTTACACCCTGCTGGTCTTGAGGTCCAACTCTATGCAGACGCCAGTCCTGGCATTTACTATGATCAATATTTCAATCGTGGTAACAAGCTTAAGAAGTCTTATATATATTTTCCTACTGTGTCTGCTTATGAAGCCTACAGCAAGAGGCTCAGAGAAGAGAGTGTTAAAGAGTCTGATGATGGGAGCACTGAAAAGTCTTATGACGAAAGTTCTGAGAAATCAGAACACTAATCTCAAGCCCCTAGTTTTCACTACAACGAACTTTTGGCTAAAGGCAAATCGTTAAAAAGTTCAACCGTATAACTCAGAAGCCTAGTGTTCAATGCAACAACAACATTGTATAAATGGATTATATCTTGATTGTATGTCTGCTTTAGGTCAAATGCGGCCATTAAAGTGACATACAGTTAACAATTTACAAAACTATTACTTAACTAAGGACATGGGTTGGGTTGTTGTTGATGTAATGTTTCAATCTCTTCCAGCAGCTCATCTGAAATTTCTAGATTAATGCTGTTAATATTTTCAGATAATTGTTCCAAATTTGTAGCTCCAATAATATTTGCAGTAACAAACGGTCTAGAATTTATAAATGCTAAGGCCATTGTTGTTGGAGAAAGTCCGTGTTGTTGTGCAAGTTCAACATATGCTTGTGTTGCTTTAACACCCTCATCATTGTTATATCGATCAAAACGTTGAAACAAAGAAAGCCGTGCGTTTGCAGGTGCATTACCACCTAAGTACTTACCCGTTAATACACCAAATCCCAATGGCGAATACGCGAGTAAGCCTATGTTTTCACGATGCGATATTTCTGCCAGCCCTATTTCAAAAGTTCGATTCAATAAGCTATAGGGATTTTGCACACTCACAACTGATGGCCAAGAGTTTGCCTGTGCATAAAATTGATACTGCATTACACCCCAGGGGGTTTCATTGCTTAGGCCTAGATGGCGAACCTTGCCCTGCTCCACCGCCTTGACTAAACAAGCGTAAGTATCTTCTATTGCAGTTGAAGTATCCGTCTCTACATGTGAATAACCAAGCTTGCCAAAGTAATTTGTGTTTCTTGCCGGCCAATGCACCTGATATAAATCGATATAGTCCGTTTGCAGTCGTTTTAAACTTGCATGTAAAGCAGAGTTTATATGTTCGGGGGTTAGCTGCGGACCATCTCGTAAATACGGCATCATGCCAGGTCCAGAAACTTTGGTGGCTAATATAACTTGGTCACGTTGACCACTCTTTTTAAGCCAACTTCCAATATATTCTTCGGTTCGTCCTTGCGTTGGCTCTCGTGGTGGTACTGGATACATCTCCGCCGTATCAATAAAGTTCACACCTTGTGCCAATGCATAGTCTAGTTGGGAGTGAGCATCATTTTCAGTATTTTGTTCGCCAAAAGTCATCGTGCCCAGGCAAATCTTACTAACCTTTATCCCGGTATTACTAAGTTCACTAAATTGCATGCATTAAAAGGTCACATAAAAAGAGTTAGTACACCCGTGTATCCATAAAGGCGGTTGTGAAAAATTTCTCCATTAGCAAAGAAACCTGCTAGAGGAAAATCACCTAATTCTTCTTGAATCATTTTAAGTTCCTCTGAGTTTTCCCCAAACTGATAGCGTCCCCGTCCCAAACAGGTGTAATACTCACCGCCACGAGGATTAGTCTTGATGCGCGACTTCATTGTTCTTAACATGCGCAACATGTCCTCTCTAGCGCTGTTGCCGTCACGTCGACAGAACATAAATTTACTACCTTCGTATAAGTAATCACCTACTGCAATTATTTTTTCGTTTTCATCAAACCCAATGATGTTTCTAACCAAATAGTCTCCTGTATCAGAATACTCGATAGGGAGGCCAGCAAATATATAACCTGCGATTTTATATAAATCTTTTGCTAAGACTTCTCCTATGTCCTCTCGAAATACTTCAAGAGCAGGACGATGATCTAGTTCAATAAGTAAATTACGATCAGCTTTTGTAATAATATGTTGCTGGTCTAAAGGTGTGCAGCCTTGCGTATGTCCTACGATAGTGACTACTTGCGGTGAGAAAAAAATACCTGATACACTTCCGCTAATTACCTCTTTAGCGATTTGATGATTCTGATAGTTTGATGAGGTTAAACCACCAACTAAATATGCTGCAGGAACAGTTTCCGTAATCTTTTCAATTAAGTTTGGCGTAATAGGGTTACTAGGGTCGCCATGGATTATCCCAACATGCGGTAGTTCTTCCTTGCAGTAACTGGAAATCTGTTCAAGTAATTGTTCTTCGCTCAAATCATTCGCGCCAATGATCGCAAAATTTTTAGTCTCAATATCTGCCAGCATTACTACTAAAGCTGCTTCATCATAGTATTCAGCCCCAGTGCTACACAGCCCGATACCCACTGTACCAATCCAATTTGTAATCCCAGTATCTTGCTTGAGTCGGCCTACGATATTTTCTAAGTCATTACCAAGTGTGTCACTGGCATATATAAATCCTAATTGAAACTTTCCTCGAACATCGCCAAGTTGTCGCAAACAATTATTTACAAGTTCACGTGCGGGTTGCCCAGATGCGATTGCAAGTTTAAACTCTTCTGTCATGTAACTTGATCTTTATGGATAGTTTTTTAACCCACCTGCCGTTTTAAGTTGGTACGTTTTTCCAATAGCATTTTTATTATCGGTATTAGTAAAGTTTCAATTGCAAACGCCATCTTTTCTGCAGGCATAGCAAGTTGCTTAGGCTTGATATTAAATAAATTTTCAATTTGTTCGCGTATCTCATCTATGCTCAAAGTAAACTTTTCAGGACGACGTATGTGCACAATGACTAAGCTTTCATGTTGTGCTGGAATTTCTTGCACATCAAAAGGATTAACTGCATCAACGATCGGTACGTGTTGAAGATTAACGTCTGTATGAGAAAATTGAGGTGGAATATTAGTAACATAGTCGGGTATGCGGCGTACAATGGCGTTGACCCCACATCTGTATTCGAATAGCCGTGTTCGACACTATCACAATCGATTTTTTGAATCCATTCCAGATGCGTTGTCGGCGCCACGCCTACAAATAGATCTACATGCTGTGCGATATTAAAATTTTCTGTAATTAAACCGCCATGCAGTCCCTCATAAAACAACAGATCGCTATTCGGTGCAATTGTTTCCCACGGAGTAAATTCACCCCGACTCAGACCAGGATAAGCCGCTACTTCTTCCTCACTATGCAAATATAACCACTTCTAACCTGTTCCAGTCTCACCATCATCGCAAAACAATTGGCCTAAACGATCAAGCAGTTTTCCATCCGGTGAAAATGCGTCATGCGATGGCCAAATAAGTCTGGAAATATTATGCGTTCATACATCTCAACACGCATAAACTTGTGGTAACTATCACCCTCAATCACCACTGGATGAATGCCAATATCTGTAAATATGTATTCATATGCCTCGCAAACAGCTGAAGTACCTGGAGCGGAGCATCCAGTAACAGCAATGATCGGATGTCACGCAGATATCGGTTGATCCCCTATTCACGATTGCGGTTGTTTGCACCGCTTATGTTAGCAAGTCTAATCATACAAATCAGGGGCACGGTTTTTGCCTCCAGACAATCACTAACGAATACAAATAATTTCTATCAGTCTATAGATTAGTTGTAATTACATCCATGGTTGAACAAAGCGTGTTAAAATAAATTTATAACTACAAGTAACCTCAGTGTTATCACCAACCATCGAGACCTGGTCTTAAGGTAGGAAACTCAATACCCAATATTCTGATGTTTGATAAAACTTAAAGGACTATGAGTGTAATCAGGAGAATGTGTTGATCTCGGCACAACAATATACGCGCGAACTCGTTAGCCGATTTATTCCCTACTTAAACTGGTTGGGTGAATTAAAAGACCCATCTATTGTATGGAAAGATTGTATTGCAGGCTTAACTGTAGCGCTGGTATTAATTCCGCAGTCGATGGCATATGCCCAACTCGCAGGCCTGCCCGCTTATTACGGTCTTTATGCATCGTTTTTACCCGTCATTGTTGCATCGCTGTTTGGTTCCTCTCGCCAATTACAAACAGGTCCTGTTGCAGTAGTTTCATTAATGACAGCCGCCGCATTAGAACCTCTAGCGGCAGCAAACCCAGAAGGTTATTTGGTTTATGCGGCAGTGCTTGCGATCATCGTAGGCATTTTTCAAATGTCGTTAGGCTTGTTACGTCTTGGTGTATTGGTGGAATTTCTATCTCACCCAGTCGTAATTGGTTTTACAAACGCTGCTGCAATTATTATTGCTGCATCTCAAGTATCTAAACTGTTCGGGGTTACTGCAGAAACTGGTCATCATTTTTATATAACGATTTGGAATGTATTAGTTGAGGCATCTAAACACTCACACTTTCCAACATTAGCGATGGGCATTACTGCCCTTGCGATCATTTTTGGTCTAAATCGCTTTGCTCCTAAATTACCAGCTGTACTTACAGCGGTTGTGGTTACAAGTCTTATATCTTTATTGGTAGGGTACGAAGCATTAGGCGGAAAAGTGGTTGGCAATATACCTGCAGGCTTGCCTGCTATTTCTGTACCTAATTTTAATATGTCGATCATGCTTGATTTGATAGACAAGGCCATTGTCATTGCAGTAATCGCTTATATGGAGGCCATCTCCATCGCTAAAGCTATTGCAGTTCAAACTCGTCAACGCATAGATGCCAACCAAGGCCTAGTCGGACAAGGCTTAGCTAATATTGTCTCGGGATTCTCGGGTGGTTATCCTGTGGCAGGTTCTTTTTCACGTTCCGCGGTGAATATGGCGGCTGGTGCCAAAACAGGTTTTGCTGCAGTTGTTACTGGTTTAATTGTCGCGATATCCTTAATACTGTTGTACTTCAGTCAGTATTTATATTATTTGCCACAGGCCACCTTAGCGGCTGTAATCATCTCTGCAGTAATTAACCTGGTTCGAATAAAACAGATTAAATATGCATTACGCGTGCATAAACATGATGGCTTCATCGCCATACTTACTTTCGTGTTAACACTAATTTTGGCACCGCATTTAGAACAAAGCATCTTTGTTGGCGTAGTTTTGTCGTTAGGTTTATTTATGTATCGAACCATGCGTCCACACATATCCGTGTTGTCAAGACATGCAGACGGCACACTACGTGATGCGCAAGTTAACATTCTTAAAACTTGTCCACATATATCTGTATTGCGCTTTGAAGGACCGTTATTTTTTGCCAGTGCAATGTACTTTGAGGCAAAGGTGCTGGAGCGTGTTGCAGCTAAACCAGATCTCAAGTTTATTATAATTGATGCCGAAGCGATTACAGATATTGATGCAACCGGTGAAGACATGCTCCACCAATTGTCGTTGCGTCTGGTCACTTTGGGTATCGAATTAGTATTTGCACGTACCAAGCGTCAAGTCATGGATGTATTTGTGCGTACAGGATTTGCTGGACCTGATTGGCATGATCACTTCTACCGATCTGATAAAGCTGCTATTGAATTTGCCTGGAAAAACATCAGTGATTGTGAAGAAGAGGTTTGCCCGCTTGCCACTGAGCATGAGTGTCCTGCAAGACGCTTAACACAGCTTGATAAAGAATCGGTAAATATTTAACCAGTTTTTTTATACACCTGAGCAAAAACTTGATGACCAAGTTTTTCGCCACGGCGCTCAAACTTCGTTTGTGGACGTTGTTTAATGAAATTAGAGTTGCCTACGTTTTTAAACAAATTGCATTGCCCTATGGTGTCTTGAATATGACTTGCATAGGGCTGCCAATCTGTCGCTACATTTAACTCACCTTCACTGACGAGCTTTCTGGCAACAAGTTGCACAAATTCAGTTTGCAGTAAGCGCCTTTTATGATGACGTTTCTTTGGCCAAGGATCGGGAAACCATATCAACACAGAAACAAAACTCTTTGCTGCAATATACTCCTGCAATAACGTGACCACATCCATGTTGATCACGCGCACATTGGTGAGCTCAGTTTCCGCTGCCTTTCTTAATAGATAGCCAATCCCAGGGCGGTAAACCTCAACACCTAAAAAATTTAAATGCGGGTGTTGTTGAGCAAGCAACGTTAACGCTTCACCATTACCAAAGCCAATATCGAGAACAATTGGGTTTAAATTACTAAATATACTTTGTAAGTCGAGCAGCTTGTCTGTAACTTCAATTCCATAAACAAACCAGTAGTTTTCAAAAGCTGCTTGCTGACCTTTTGTGAAACGGCCTTCACGACGAACGAAACTACGAATTACAGAAGAGGGTTTTTGCAAGAGTGTGTTTTAAGGCGATTACATAAAAGAGCCATCAATCGGTGATGAAGCAGATGCAAAGCGACGCCTTGGCATACGCCCCGCAAGAAAAGCCTGGCGACCTGCTTCAATAGCAAGCTTCATTGCCGAGGCCATTAATACCGGTTGTTTGGCTTCAGCAATAGCTGTATTCATTAAAACACCATCACACCCCAGCTCCATCGCAACGGCTGCATCCGATGCAGTACCTACACCCGCATCTACTAAGATTGGCACGCTGGCATTTTCCACAATGGTAAGAATATTGTAAGGATTGCGCACACCAAGACCGGAACCGATGGGCGCTGCCAGAGGCATTACTGCAACACATCCCATTGCTTCTAATTGTTTCGCCACGATTGGGTCATCATTGGTATATACCATGATTTGAAATTCTTCTTTTATTAAAATCGTCGCAGCATTCAAGGTTTCAACCACATTCGGGTACAATGTTTTTTCGTCGCCGAGCACTTCAAGCTTTACCAAAGCGTGGCCATCTAATAACTCTCTAGCTAAACGACATGTGCGCACCGCATCTTTAGCACTGTAGCAACCAGCAGTATTGGGAAGAATTGTAAATTCACTGGGAGGAATTACATCGAGCAAATTGGGTTCATTTTTGTCTTGCCCGATATTGGTTCTGCGTATTGCAACCGTAACAATCTCTGCACCACTGGCCACGATTGCTGCACGTGTTTCTTGTAAATCTTTATATTTACCAGTTCCTACCAGTAAGCGTGACGCATACTGTTTCCCAGCAATGATGAGTGTGTCTTCACTATCACTTATTAAACTGGTTGGCATTGGGGTTACTGTCATAACGTTAGTTTTATGTTACATTTTTGTAAGAAATTAACAATCTGCTTTTAATGCTATATATCAATGTCAAATGGCTGGATTGCCAATTTAGTTAATTTATTAATTCTAGCCTTGCTGCCTATATATATAGGTGTGCACACATATTTTCTCCCTGCGTCTTTAAGTATAGATAGTATCGCAGAGTCAGGATTTGTCTCTATCATAACACTCACATTCATCGCCGCTGTGTTTATCACTTTATTAACACTTATTTTTAACCCACTTTTTTTGGACACTTCAAGATTAACGGCAGCTGCCTCCTCTTATGTAGTACTCATCTATTTTCTGCACGAGGCAAATATGCACCGAGTATTAAACATAGAGTACATAACCCAAGGTAAATTTTATACTATGGAAAATGTACCTATGTGGCAAAAAACAATTGCTGCACTGGTGTTAGTCCTTTTAGCAATTTTTCTCATTTATTTATTATTTAAATATGCGCGTTTGATCTGGGCAAAAATACGCGCTTTCGAACCCTGGGCGGTTGCATTTTTCCTGTGGTTTGTGGTGCTGTTTATATCGCAACTAAGTGACAAATCAGGGTTGAATCACATGCATATAGGAAGGGTAATTAAGGAGTGCTGTGAGTGCTGGGGCGCCATTTTTATATTTCTTGCAACGATTCAGATAATTCCTACCCTTAAGCAACGCACTCCCATTCAATATGGCGTAACAGCGTACGACGTAATGCGCAACCGAAAAATGTAGATTGTCTCAACCACCACCTATAGCTTGAATGATCTCAACGTGATCTCCAGCTTGAAGTACATACGTAGTGAAGGCGCTACGCACTACTAACTCTTGGTTAATTTCAACCGCGATGCGCTGGTCATTCAGGCCCAGTTCATCAACTAATCTTGCAGTGGTAAGACCTTCGGAAATCTCTTTTTTATTGCCATTTAAAAAAATATACATCGCGTCTTAGTTCAAACAGTTTGCCTCTGTAGTGGCTATAATCTGTGAACGCCATGAATAGTTCAACATCTATAAATTACTATGTCATATGACGTTCTTATAGTAGGCGGTGGGTTGATTGGCATGCTGACTGCTCGTGAATTGCAAATGGAAGGTTTTAACGTTGCCCTGGTAGAGAAATATCGACTGGGAGGTGAGTCTAGTTGGGCTGCTGGTGGAATACTTTCTAAGCTATACCCTTGGCAACAAAGTGATGAGATGCAAAAGCTTATTGCCCAAGGCCAAGCGTCCTTTCCTGCGTTTGTAACGGAGCTAAAAGATGAGACAGGAATAGATGCGCAGTTGTTACATAGCGGCATGATTATTGTTGATGTAGATGAAAAACAAACTGCGCTTACTTGGTCTCAGAAAAACCAAACTAAAATTGAACTCGTTGATCGCAAGCAGATTGACCAATTTGAACCTAACCTAGAAAAAAATATCGATTTGGCATTACACGTACCCTCAGTGATGCAAGTGCGACCCCCTTTATTAATAGAAGCTGTACAACAATCTTTAATTGTACATGGCGTGCAAATTTTTGAAGGAGTAACAGCAAATAAATTAGTACTACAATCTAAAAAGGTTATAGGTATACAGACTAATCAAGAAAAGATGTTTGCTGATCACGTCGTTATTTGTAGTGGCGCTTGGACGCAACGACTTTTGAATAACACAGGCAAACTAACTACAGATATTGAACCCGTACGAGGTCAAATGTTGTTATTTAATACCAAACAAAAATTACTGTCTCATATTATAGTTAAAGACGGGTTCTATCTTATTCCTCGTAAAGACCGGTACTTATTGTGTGGCAGCACGGTGGAATATGTTGGATTTAACAATGCTGCGACCCTAGAAGCTAGAGACCTTTTGAGCTCACGGGCAAATCAGCTATGTCCCGCACTGGAGGATGAAGAAGTCGTTAAGCACTGGTCGGCATTACGACCAGGCACTGCTCGCGAGATCCCCTATATTTGTGCACATCCAGAATTTGAGGGACTTTATATCAATGCCGGACATTTCCGCTATGGCATCGTAATGAGCATTCCTACCGCTAAATTGGCTTCTGACCTTATTGCCAATAAGCTTACTGCATCACAAATCTCGGCCTATACATGGTAGAAAATAGATTCATTCACTACTAAACAAGGCCTTAGATGCATAAATAGACTTTGTCTAAATTATGGCTATAATTTATCCATGGACGTGAAAGCTGAATTTCCAAAGACTCGAGCTGAAGTTGTATCGTTATTGCGTGAATACAATATCACCCCCACACATCAACGCATCAAGATTGGTAGGGTCTTATTTACCCGTCCACAGCACTTGTCGGCCGAACAGGTGTTAGCGGCAGTAAACCAGGGCGATGACGAAGTATCCAAGGCAACCGTATATAACACGCTTGGATTGTTCGCCGAACACGGCTTAGTTCGCGAAGTAATCGTGGATCCATCCAAAGTATTTTACGATTCCAATCTAAGCAAACACCATCACTTGTATTATTCAGATTCGGGTGAACTTGAAGACATCGCGAACGAACATATCGATATTGCAAAATTGCCAGAATTGCCGGAAGACATTCAGATCGAAGATGTGGATGTCATCATCCGTGTGCATCGTTGCTGATTACAAATATACAAACTTTTTCCTAACGCGCTATTATTCTCAAATTAGTGCCGGGGTAGCTCAGTTGGTAGAGCAACTGATTCGTAATCAGTAGGTCGGGTGTTCGAATCACCTCTCCGGCACCACACTTGCATGCGGGTATTGCATGCAAATCAAGATCGGCGAAGCGACACTTGTCAAGAAATTTTACCGCTTATCTGGATTTTTAATCCGTTTAATTCTGTAACTTATTTTTACAATTTGTTTATTTCTTACTCTTATATCACCAAGAGAGAGTCAAGGAAAAATCATGTCGAGTAGCAAGGAGCGCAGGTCTGGTACTGACCGTAGGCAAGCACCAACTATTAAATATTTTCCAATATTAGATTCCAAAAGGCGTTATATAGAAACGGACCGTAGAACCGGCATTGAACGTCGCGTGGATCCACGCACAACCTTACAGTTCATCGATGCGAAAGAGTTATTTACGAAGTTAGGTGATCTAGAAGATTGAGGATTTCAAAACTTAATCATATAAGTGCCCAGTTTTTACAAAAATTAAACACCCTTCTGTTGTAAACGGCGTGTGACAGCTATTAGGTGGATTTCTTAGCCATGTGCCTTGTGGATATTTGCCAAATTCATCTTCAAAAGTGCCTTTCAGAACAAAGATTTCCTCACCGCCAATATGTGTGTGGGCCTGAAATAAGGTATTGGCTTCCCATTTTACTAAAGCAACATGTTCGCCGTTGTATTCATGTAGTGGCATTACTGTAAGACCTTCTACTAAACCTGGAAGCCACGGTTGCTTGCTCGTTTGTATATTTATGTGTTGTGTGTCGTTAGCTTGAAACTGCTGTAGCTTTACAAAGATAGTGCAACCCTCTTGACTATATGGCGCATGCTTAGAGCCAGCTGGATTACGTAAATAACAGCCTGCATGATAGTGGCCATGGTTGTCAGAAAAAGTGCCTGCCAGCACAAATATCTCTTCGCCATTGACATGCCTGTGTGGCGAAAAAGTACTACCAGGTAAATATCGCACGACCGTTGTAACGGGTTCGGAATCACCTTTTAATCGTTCTAGCCGCCGCCGCAATACGCCATCTGCTTCGGATGTTTCCCAATCCATATTTTCGGTTTCAATTACAACGCGTTGGCTGCGATCGGCATTGAGTTCTTGTATGGCTTCCATAATTTAGCTATATATGATTGTTGCTTCATAAATTATGAGTTTTACACATTTTAATTAACTGCCTGAATAAAATTGCAAGCTTCTTCCTACAAAATATTATTACTGATGCTTTTATCAATAGCGGCGATTTTATTTGCAGTAGGTTTAAGCGCGCCTATTATTACCTTTAAAAAATTTATCTTCATACAAAATACCTTTTCCATTCTTTCGGGTACATGGAACTTATTAAAAGAAGGTCAGCTATTTTTATTCGTGATCATCACTTTGTTTAGCATCATATTACCAATATTTAAACTCGGTTTACTAACTAAGCTTGTATATTGCTCGTCATCGGTAAGTTCTGTTACAAATAAAACGCTTACTCTTTTACACAATATTGGAAGATGGTCCATGCTGGATGTTTTTGTGGTAGCGATACTTGTAGTCGTAGTAAAACTCGGAGCTATTGCCGATGTAGAAAAACACATTGGCTTATATGCGTATGCTGCATCGGCCCTTTTAATCATGTTTGTTACCAGCAAAGTCGTTAAAATGCAAAATGCCGATTTAGTGCAGGATAGGTAAGTTACTAGTTGTGCAGAAAACAGGCGTGCATTTACACTTGGGTGACTAGATGGTTAAAATCACGTAGTGCAGCTCGAGCACTTTCACCCTGCTACAACGACAATCTGGTTACTCGATTATAAGTAACATCACCAGCTGCAAAAATACCTTGTGCCCAGGTATCGCCTTTTCGACCAACTTTTATTTGTTATCGCTCGATCGCTTCAACCATATCGATCATAATATCTGAAATTGGATATAAGAGTCTTGCAAACTAATTAACTACATTGGGTGTGCCTTAATCGTCTTTAGAAGTTTTTCTAAATGGTTGCAATAACAAGCGGTCTAACCAAAGATCACGTTTAGTTCGAAAATATTCAATCCCTATCGTCATATCTAGATGGCCAGCTTTAGGTTGTGCACGATAAGTTTTAAACAGGTAATCCCACCACGGAAGATTAAAACCAAAATTACTATTGGTCTCAGCAGGAATTGCAGAGTGGTGTACACGATGCATATCTGGGGTTACTAAGAAGTAACGCAACACCTGATCAACTCTTTTGGGAATATAAATATTAGCGTGATTAAACAAAGAAGTTGCATTCAACAAAATTTCAAAAATAATGACTGCCGCAATGGGTGTGCCCAACATGAGCACAACAGCCACCTTTATAATTGTTGACAACATTATTTCAATAGGGTGAAACCGAACCCCTGTCGTAACGTCAAAATCAAGGTCTGCATGGTGCATGCGATGTATTCGCCATAAATAGTTAACATGATGAAAAACCAGGTGTTGAAGATACAAAGCAAGATCCATCATTACCACAGCGATGGTAATCAACTGCCACATTGGCAAATTTATATGATTCAGGAGTCCTAATTGTTGTTGTTGCGCTATTGCTGCCATGGCTACCGCTGCCAATGGAATAGCTAACCTAGTAAGTAAAGTGTTTAACAAAGTGATACTTAGATTATTTACCCACCGAACGCTCTTCGAATATTGCGGTACTCGACGAGGTGCGGCCAGCTCCCAAGCTGTGAAAACTGCAAATACAAAGATAAAGCTGGCTAGACGAACTAGCGCTTCTTGTTCATATAGTAAATCAAACAGCATTAAACCCTTCTAGTGACAACCAGTGTTGTTGTCAATAACAAACCTATAAGAACAAGCTTGTAAAGACAATTATTGGGATGATATTGACGATCAAAGCTGTTAATTTTTAATATTACACGCAACAGACTGGTAATTTGATAAATGAATAGACGTAGGTAGTGGGTAGCAGGTAAAACTTGAAAGGCGCTTGTAACGCAAGTAATCTTTAAATGGTGCCATCCTTGGCTGGGGACTTCCTTATAATTAATCTGACATTCTTTGCATGAAAAAGTTCTACTTTAAGGTTTATACATGTGAACCGACTTCACATTTTTGCATCCTTATTTAACGGCCTGTCAGAGACAGAAATGTGAATTAATTGTGCAATGTTATAGTTGCTATTTGTTATTGAAAACAAGTGCAACATGGAGAAGAGATTACGAATATTAAGGTTTTATTAAGCTTATAATTTGCACAGGAACTAAGTAAAACAAGCTTATGTCATAGAGTTACAACATAATTTCCACTCGCTACCTCTATTGCAGTATAGTGTTGTCAAAGTATCCTAATACATCTTTGGGGATTAGATGCCAAACTAGTAATTAATATAGGAATGCAATGTATCAGCTACTTTTGATCTTGTTAATTTGTGCACTAATTAGTGCGTGCAGCAGTTCCTCATCTGGAGGGATGCCTAAAATTCCTAGTACTGAATCCAGCTCATCATCCTCTAACGAATCGGAAAGTACCTCTGAATCATCAAGCGAGCAATCTCAAGCCAGTCAAGAAAGTGAGGCCTCTGAATCATCGAGCGAGCAATCTCAAGCCAGTCAAGAAAGTGAGGCCTTAGAACAAAAAAATGATTCCTTGAGAAAAGAGCAGCAAGAAGCTGCGCCTGCGAACGCTCAAACTGACGAAGAAATGGTAGCGGTATTAGATAAACAGCTCGAGAAAGAACTACAAAAATATGATGAGCAACTGCATGAAGAACTTGAAAATGCTGAAGCCGAAAAACAAGCTCAAGCGGCACAGCGTGAGGCGATGCAGCAACAAGGTGGTTTAGATTCAGAAGAGGATGCAGAGGAAGGCGACCTTGGAGAAGGGCAAGAATCAGCGGGAGAACAAGAACCAGGGGGAGAAGATGAACAACTAACTAAAGCGGACTCACAACAAACTCAATCAAGTGCTGGCGCACAAAATGAAGAAGGCGATAATAAATCGAGTTCCGGCAATCAGCGTAAAGGCTCTCGCGGTGCTGCGCCAGACGATATCCCCAGTGGTGATGATGATGATGTAGTTGCAAGACAGCTTCGGGAGGCCGCCGAAAAAGAACAAGACCCTGAGCTTCGTGAAAAGCTTTGGGGCGAATATCGCAAATATAAAAAACAACAAGCAAGCGCTGAAACTACAAACCCAAGTATACAACAATGAATATCTATAAGAACTATTTTCCCTATTTATTAATTATTATCTTGATCCTCAACTTTCAGTTTATTGGATGCGCAACTACTACAGTTAAAGTAAATGATGAAGAAGAAATAGAATCCGAAACTACACAGCTTCAAGATAGCAAGTTATTGGATGTTGGGATTTTAATATTTGAGGAAGGTGAAGTCACTGAGAAACAACAAGAAAAAGAGGGCGTGCATGAAGATATTCGTAAAGCCGAATCACGCTATATGGCCTACCATCTAAAAGAAACCATGCAGCGCGCAAATGGCTGGGGCGCAATTCGCGTGTTGCCTACAAATTCACATATTGCTGACGTGATCGTACAAGGCACTATTATTACTTCAAATGGAGAGAAATTGGTTTTGCAAATCCAAGTTGATGATAGTACTGGTCAATTATGGTTCGAAAAAACCTATAAAGCCTCTGCAGATGAAGAATCGTATAGATATGTAAGACCAGGTAGAGAGGTTTATCAATATGTCTACAATCGAATTGCAAACGACATTTATAGGCATCGCAAAAAGTTAACCGATAAAGAAATGATTACGATTCGCAATACCTCAGAATTACGCTATGCATCAGATATTTCACCGGACCCATTTTCAAATTACATTACATCTGACCCAAATGGCGAAAGTGCTATTACACGTTTGCCTGCTGATGATGACCCAATGCTGGGGCGCGTGCGGAAAGTTAGAGAACGTGAATTCTTATTCATCGATACTATTAATGAGCACTACTCTAATTTTTACAATCAAATGTGGGATCCATATGAAAATTGGCGCAAATATTACTTAATTGAAGCTGAGCAAAGACGTACGGTGGAACGTCGCGCAAATCAAACTAAATTTCTTGCGGCCATTGTAATGGTTGCCGGATTATTTAGAGGTCCTGGCTTATTTACCACGGGCGCACTTATATTTAAATCAGGCATGGATATTAGCGATGAAGCAGAAATTCATAATGAAGCCATTCGCGAGCTTGGAGATTCACTGCAAGCTGAGGTTAGTCCTATGATTATTGAAATTCAAGGTCGTACGGTTGAACTCACAGGGTCCATCGAAGAGCAGTACCAAAAATGGCGCGAGCTATTACGTGAAATTTATTTGAATGAGACAGGCTTCGCTTTCGAAGATAGCACAACAGACAGCACCCAGCTTTAAATAGCTGAGCAATTCGCATGCACATAGTATGCAAGCACTATTGCACCTAATTTAATTAATAACATAGCTTAGTTTTTTTCATGCTATGCATAAAAATGATTCTACTCCAATTAAAGCGATCGATTTTAAATCGCTGCAAGAAAAAACTGGTATTGATTCAGAATACGAACAAACATTAGTATCAAAAAAATTAATAGTTTGGCTTGTTTTTTTATTTATTTTTGCAGGCGGCATTAGTGTTTTTTTATTTCTACCAAACTACGTTGCAGAAAAACAGGCGCCTTCACCAATTTCTGCCGAAATTCAAAGTCAGCCGCCACAGCTAGTTAAGATTCCTGTACCAGTTAAGATACCTGAGCCAGCTGTACAAGAAATACCAAACATATCTGCAGAGGAACTTAATGCACTTAAATTGCAAGCTGAAAATTTGCTACTGCAAGTAATAAAAAAACAAGAAGCACTAGAATCACAAGGTGTTAAAAAATGGGCGAATGATGAATTTTTACAAGCTGTATCATTAGGGGCTACAGGTGATGAGCATTTTCGCAAACAGCATTTTAATGAGGCTATCAATGCCTACGAGCAAGCTATCGATGCATTACAGCATTTAGAAGAACTAATTGCTCCCACACTTACTAAACACTTACAACAAGGAGAGCTTGCCTTGACTCAAGGCGAGAGCGATGCAGCTGTTTATCACTTCGAACTTGCTAAAGAGATCGATGCACACAACATACAAGCACAAAATGGCCTAAAACGTGCCGAAACCATTCAAGAACTATTTATACTATTGGAAAAAGGCGGCAACTTAGAAGCTGCAAACCGTCTTGGTGATGCTAAACAAACCTATCAGCAAGCAACTGATTTGGATCCACTATCACCCGAAGCCAAAGCAGCAATGATCAGGGTTACAGCTCGATTAAAAGAAATTGAACTTTCACGTTTAATAGCGCGTGGCTATTCTTCATTAGAAGCAAGACAATATGGAGATGCACGCAGTGCGTTTATATCAGCTCAAAAATTAGCACCAAGCTCTAAAAAACCAAAACAAGGTTTAATTAAAGTAGAACAAGCAGTACGCAATGAGAAAATCTCTTCTTTAACTGTTGAAGCTAATCATTTTGAAAGTAACGAAGAATGGGCATATGCTGTACAAAGCTATCAACAAATACTTGCATTATCGCCTAGTGCAACAATCGCAATTGATGGCATTGCGCGTAGTCAACAACGAGCATCACTACTCTCAAAGCTTGATAATTATTTAGACAATGAAGAGCGTTTAAGCTCTTCTGCGGTTTCAACAGAAGCACGCGATTTACTACAAGAAATTGCACTGCTAGAAAACCCAGGTACTAAAATTGACCAACGAGCAAATGCATTAGAAAAGTTATTGCAACTCACGAATCAGCCGATTTCCATAAATCTGCAATCCGACAATCAAACTGAAGTGGTCATCTATAAAGTTGGTAAATTTGGTCGCTTTGAAAATCAGAAAATAGAACTCAAACCAGGTAAATACACGATTGTTGGCTCACGACCAGGTTATCGTGATGTTAGAAAAATTCTCACGATTTCTGCAAATATGGCAACTAAAAACATTATGGTTCGTTGTGAAGAACCAATATGATTTCCATTAGACCTACTGTAAATTTTAAAGTAAAGCGCGACGCATAAAATGATAAAACAGGTTTGTATCACCGATGCGGGAGGTCCAAGATTTTATACGCACGCAGACTTCCCTTTAGCAATTGGCTCTCATCCAGGAGCGGACATACACATCACAAGTGACAATCTAGTAACGACTACAGCATTTTTAATTATTATTGTAAACCGCACATATATCGAACCTGAAGATAAAACTGCAAAGATAACAATTAATAATGAGCAAGTTCTAGGACAACAAGAGATTCAACACAATGACATACTACAGATTGAAGGCTCAACATTTCATTGCGAACATATCGGCGATACTTTTTCTATCTCTTTATATGATGATCAAGCGCATTTGGTTACAAATAATCATGATGCTGCCTCTCATGGCGAATTGATCGAACCCATATCTTTATCAAGTGCCACCACCTCTGCACAAACCAATAAAAAGATTGCTCGCCTACTATCAATCTTAGGCTTACTAGTATTTGCTATGTTAGCTTTAGTCATCACATATGTTTTTACTGCTAAAACGTTGCTCATAGAGGTTGAGCCAACTCCTGATGGTATTGCATTGAGCGGAAAAATATGGCCTCTTAAAGTAAAAGGACGCTATCTAGTGCAGCCAGGGAATTATTTATTAGAGGTAATTAAATCTGGTTACTATCCGATACAGAAAGAAATTAAAGTCACTAAATATCAGTCACAATCGTTATCATTCACATTGCAGAAAAAGCCAGGTTATCTAAACATATCGAGCGTGCCTAAATATGGTGTTCAAATTTTAATTAACGATCAAGAACATGGCGTTACGCCCATAGAAAAACTTGAACTAGCTGCTGGCACATACTCGTTACAAGCGTATGCAAAACGTTATCAGCCATACTCAACCCAATTAGTAATTGAAGGTAAAGAGCAAAGTCAAAATATAAATATTGAACTACTACCAAATTGGGCTGAAGTTTCCATTAACTCTAAACCCGCTAAAGCTGAAGTTTGGTTGAATGGAATTAACAAAGGGATAACTCCTTTAACTCTAGACTTGCTAGCGGGTAATTACAATGTTGAATTGCGTCATACAGACTACCTGCCTTATACAAAAGAATTTTTAGTTATTGCCAATAAGCCGTTAGCCCTTCCTCTTGTGGAGTTGTTTAAAAATCCAAGCCATTTAGTTATTACCAGTATACCTTCAAAGGCAATAGTTTCTATTGCAGGTATAGAACAAGGGATTACTCCTTTGACTGTGCAACTTAACCCAAATATTGATCATGCGTTAACACTTACCAAACCAGGATATAGAGCAGCCCAACAAACGGTTACATTAAAACCAGGTGAACAACAAACTTTATCAGCAAAGCTTGAAGCCATTCTTGGTACCGTGATGCTAAATGTTGATCCGCAGGATTCAGAAGTGTTTATCAACGGAAAATTTGTAGGCAGTGGTACTTTAAAATTATCTCTCCCAAGCAATACTCAAAGATTAGAAATTAGAAAATCTGGTTATGAAGTATATGAAAAGATGATTACGCCCACTGCTGATTCTCCACAGGTTATTAATGTGATGCTAAATCGAATCACTAGCGCGACGAATATAGATAAACCTAGTTTAATACGCACTAGCCAAGGTCAAGAATTAAAATTAATATTTGGTGGAAAATTTTCCATGGGTGCCTCGCGCCGAGAACAAGGCCGACGTTCCAACGAAACACTGCATACTGTTGAATTACAACGGCCCTTTTATATCGGTACAACAGAAGTTACAAATGCACAATTCGCAAAATTTAGGGCTACCCATAGCTCAGGAACATATAAGAGCAACGATTTATCTGGGCCTAACCTACCCGTAACCAATGTAAATTGGGAAGACGCTGCGCGTTATTGTAATTGGCTTAGCGAAAAAGATGGTTTAGAAAAGGTGTACCAAGAACAGAATGGCGCACTGAAAGCGGTGCATCCTGTTCCTTCTGGATATCGTTTACCAACCGAAAGTGAATGGGAATGGGTAGCACGCATGCAGAGTAACGGTAATACTCAGAGATATGGCTGGGGCAACACTTTCCCCCCTATACAAGTAACGGGTAATTATGCCGATAAATCCGCGTCCGGTATTCTTGATATCGTAATCGATGGTTATGATGACGGCTTTGCTACTGCTGCGCCAATTGGCAGTTATAGAGCTAACTATTTCGGCATTTTTGATCTGGGTGGGAACGTGGCGGAATGGTGTCACGATTATCACAGTATCTACCCTAGTTTAAGTGATGAGGTCTTCATTGACCCTGTTGGCCCTGCTTCTGGTAGTAACCACGTAATTCGTGGTGCATCCTGGAAGCGTGGTGATATCAGTAGCACGCGTCTTAGTTACCGTGACCGAGATGATAAAAAACGTATTGATGTTGGCTTCCGCATTGCTAAGTACATAGACTAGAGAGCTATGAAATATCGATATTTACTGTTGTGGTTATTATTGGTGGTTACACCCAGTGTTTATTTTACTTTTGTAAATGCTGATGAAGACATAGTTGAAGATAAAGAAAAAGCTGAGCAACAAAAAAACACCCCATCCACTCCTAAAGTTAGCTCAGGTAAACGTGGTGAAATTGAAACCTTAGAAGAATTTATTCCTAGCGAAGAAGTTTCCGCTGACAAACCAGTCGCTTTTCCTATAGATATTTAGTTAACAATGAAAAAACATTTCCCCTATGAATTTATTTATCAAGTATTTACCTTGCTAATTATAATAATAATCGTGCATGCAGCTTATGTTGCGGTAATTCGTCCTAATGCAGAAGCTGAGCTAGAACAACAAGCTGCGCAAATTAATATTGACAAAAATTACGTTCCAAAACGATCCGTATATGTATTGATTCGTGACTATGAGCAAGAAACATGCTTCATATTAATGTTCTGGGCTTTGTTTATTATGATGTATAAAGCTACAAATTTATTTCGTGAACGCAACTTGTTAGAAAAAGATATTCTACATGCTAAAGAAGGTATAAAATTTTTACCAGAAGATGCGCACGAGCTTTCTAGACAAATACAATCTTTACCTACAGAGGAACATAATTATCTTTTGCCGCGTGCATTACAAGTTGCGTTACATCGCTTTAGTTCAACAAAAAACATTCAAGACGTTTCATCTGCAACCAATAATGTTTGTGAATCAGAGTCTGAACGACTTGATTCTGAGTTGTCTATTATTCGATATATTACATGGGCTATTCCTTCTATTGGTTTCTTGGGAACGGTGCGTGGTATTGGTGATGCACTAGGGCAGGCACACAAAGCTGTAGAGGGGGATATTGCAGGTGTAACTGAAAGTCTAGGAGTAGCCTTTAATTCTACATTGATTGCATTATGCATTAGTATTGTCTTGATGTTTATTGTGCATCAGCTACAACTTCTACAAGAAAGATTTATCTTAGATACACAAAATTACTGTAACAACAATTTAATAAGCCACTTACAGGTCCCGTAAAGGTTGCGCTCCATGGCGACAGTAGTAATTGATTTATACGATAGCGGTATACTGATAAGCGATGGAAATCAAGTTCTTGCCAGCAGTGCAAGCTGCGCCTTAATTGAATCCGATAACTCCATAATTATTGGAGAACTTGCCGAACAACAGGCACATCTACGCCCTCGTGAAATTTGTTCTCAATTTTGGAACCAACTGTCGGCTACTAGCAATACAAAGCATGTAGTCAGTAACGCCGAGCTCGCATTTAAACATCTCCAGTATGTATGGAAACAACTTGCTAAACAGGACTATGAAGTAATTTTGGCTACCCCCAATATATTGACTAAACAAGACTTAGGGCTGTTGTTGGGGATATGCGAAAAACTGTCGATTCCAGTGCTAGGCTTAGTAAATAAAGCTGTACTCACACTGCAAGGGCCCGTTACAAAATCCAAATCTAAGATTGTCTATCTAGATGTTTTACAACAACAAATTTCAATAACAGAAATATTGCAAACTGAATCAAGCGTTTCTGCATTACAGCCTAGTTCCATTCTGAAACATGGCCTGCAATCTTTAACCAACAATCTTGCAAAGTTTATTGCGGAAAAATTTGTTGCTGAAACACGTTTTGATCCAATGCATATAGCAGAAGATGAACAACAGTTTTTTGACAAGCTAGCTCACTGGCTAAAGTCGTTAGAAACATGTAATTCAACTGAATGTAGATTAACCTCAAAATCAAGTCAATATAGTATTCAACTAGATAAAGAAATCTTACTAAATGTAAACAAAATTGCATTCAATGAAATTACAACAAGATTGAAGGCTTTTTCCAGTGGCCAAGACGCTCTAGTAGTCATTTGTTCGCCGACTTGTGCGCAAGTATTTGGACTCCTTGATTTTTTAAAGATGTTGCCAGGATGCGCGATACTTTTATTAGATCAAAATAGCATTGCGAAACAGGCGATACTTTGCAAAAAGCAAATCAATTCAAAAGACAATAAGATACATTACATAACTTCACTGGAGAAGAATCAAAGTGCACAACCCTTATCTTTGAAATTTAATTCTGGATCTTTATCAAAACTAGATACTATTCCAACTCATTTGTTACTCAACAATCAAGCATTCCCGCTTATACAAGAAGTTTTTGTATCTAAAAACAAGAATAGTGAAGGCCTAACTATAAATAGTATCTATAGTGATAATGCGGTTTGCAAAATTTCCACAAATGGTTTGCTTGTAGAAATTGAAAATTTAAACAACTACACAATCAAATTTAATGGTAAGGCATTATCGACACGGTGTTTAGTTCAAATCGGAGATCATCTATATATTGAAGAGAATAATTACGAAGTATATTTTATTGAAGTAAATTACAATGAAACGTAGAACTGTAAACGCATTTAGTTTAGCTTTTTTAGATGTAATGTTTTGCGGTTTTGGAGCTGTCATATTGTTTTTCATGATCATCAACGCAAATACGCATGTAAGAAGGGAAAAGATTAATTATGAAGTTCAAGGAGAGGTTACAAAAATTGATGTAGAGGTAAAGGATGCTAAAAAGCATTTAGTACAACTTAAAAATTCCGTTCAAGTACTAGATGATGAGTATATACAAACTCAAGGTCGCTCAAAAAAAATTATAGAAAATATTCAAATTGATAAAATTCAGTTGGCCCAACAACGTAAAGAAACTTTAGCCAAGTTACAAAATATCAATCAACTAAAAGCTGATTTAAGATCTCTTGAAGAAGCCAATGAACGCTTGGAAGGTGGTGCGATGGATGTGCAGGCCCAGGGAGATCGATTACGTTATTTTGCTGGACAAGGGCAACGACAGTATTTAACCGGTTTAAAAATGGGTGGCGAGCGAATTTTGATTTTAGTGGATAGCTCCGCCAGCATGCTTGCAGACAGAATCATCAATGTATTGCGATTTCGAAATTTACCACCTGAAAAAAGAATACTTGCAGCAAAGTGGCAACAAGTTCTTTACACCGTAGACTGGATTACGACACGTATACCACCATCAAGTAAATTCCAAATATATACCTTTAACGAAAAGAGCGCGCCTGTATATACCGTAGCAGGTATAGAATGGTTAGATGGTGGAAATGTAAAGCAGTTAAATGCAGCTGTAAGCGGCTTTTACAATACTGCTCCAGGTAAAGGTACCAGCCTTTATAATGCGTTTAAAAGTATCGATGAATTATCCCCACCACCAGATAATATTTATCTGTTAACAGATGGCTTACCTACACGAGGCGAATCAAAGCCTTTTGGTACAAAAATATCTGCCAAGGCACGTAAAAAACTCTTTAGAAAAGCACTAGAAAAACTACCAACCGGAATACCGGTTAATATAATTTTATTTCACATGGAAGGAGATCCTGATGCATCAAGCGAATATTGGAAACTAGCACAAAAAACCAATGGCGCTTTTTTTAGCCCTTCTAAAGATTGGCCTTAAAAAATGAAAAAACGTAGAGGTATAGAAATTTTCAGCTTATCTTTTTTAGACTGTGTATGCTGTGGGTTTGGCGCACTTATTTTACTGTTAGTGCTATCAAAAACTGCTGAGCCGATTATATTTGAAGAGTACAGCAAAGATCTAGACAAAATAGTTGCTAAGTTGCAGAAAGAGTTATTTGAAATACGTGGTGATACACATATTTTAAATCGCGAACTTGTCAGCAAAAAAGACCAAATTGCTCAAGAAATTGAAAAAATTGCACGCCTACAGGGCGACTTGTCATCAATCAAAGGACAATTTTCTGCTTCCAAAGATGATGCAGCTATACAAAATAAAATCGAGGGTCAATTAACTAATGCTAAACAAGACCTCACGGAAGAGATGCGTCGCTTGCAAGAACAAGAACTTCCTCCGCGCAGCGAGCCCGATGCAACTGTAGGAGGTATTCCTATCGATAGTGAATATATTATTTTTATTATTGATACTTCTGGCAGTATGTTTAATCACGGCTGGGGGTCAGTGCAACAAAAACTCACTGAAGTATTAAATGTATATCCTAAAGTTAAAGGCATACAGGTCATGAATGACATGGGCGAATATATGTTTTCACAGTATGCTGGACAGTGGATCCCTGATACACCTGCACGTCGCAAAGCTGTATTAAAACGCTTGCGTAACTGGCAACCATTTAGCAATAGTAGTCCGGTAGAAGGAATTACAGCTGCAATTCGTACATTTTACTCAAAAAATAAAAAAATTAGTCTGTATGTATTTGGGGATGAATTTACAGGGCCATCAATTGAATCAGTATTAAGTGAAGTAACCCGAATAAATAAAAAAGACAAGCATGGTAATCGTCGCGTTCGGATTCACGCAGTAGGGTTTCCAATACAATTCAGCCGTCCTGAAAAAGAGCAGATCACAGGAATCCGCTTTGCTACCTTAATGCGCGCCTTGTGTGAACAAAATGGTGGCACCTTTGTAGGGCTTAATTCTCACACACGTTAACTTGCCAAACATAGCTTATTCGCTAGCACTGACTAAATAGTTGTCGCATACTGTGAATAACTATTTGAATTGAAGTAGTTTTCTACAATTTTTTTATCTTTTCATTAAATCCTATATCAACAGGCATTAAGTGCATTTTATCGTTAAAAATCTGCCGTTCATGGCTTCAAAGCGGGCTTACCAATTAAAGGAGTACAAAATGTTATCTGCAAATAATTACCAAATGCTGACACACAGGTTTTTGAAGGACTTTATTAAAAACATCATCTTTATCGTTTTGTGTTGTGTGTGGTTTAGCTTGACTGCATGTGGCGGTCAAGAAGATGAACAAGCTGTAAGTTCTGAAGAAGAACTAAAGGCAAAAAATGAAACACCGGTTGAAAAAGCTACTAATATTGATATTGCAGCAGAGATACAGGTCAACAAGGAAAAATGGTTATCGCATGCGATCAGTGAGTATCAGATCGAAATGCAAAAAATATGTTTCTGTGCACCAGATGTGGTACGCCTTATGATTTTTGAAATAGCAAATAATGAAATCAAGACGGCACGTTATGCAGACACAGGTAATGCAGTAGATCCGAGTCACTACAACCAATACAGCACAGTTGAAGGAATATTTTTATTGGTAGAACAGGCGTTAGAAAAAAATCCAGCAGATATATCCATCGCCTATGACGAGGAATATGGTTACATCAAAGAATTTAGCGTTGACTATCAGGTACATATTGCGGATGACGAAATTACAATAATTGCTTCAAATATGAAACCAAGCAAGTAGATGAATATTATGGGTTGGACTTTAGTATGTATAAATTAGTCAAATATTTTCTAGTTATTTTAGTTTTATTTATATTTACTAGTTCAGCTCAAGCAATTCAAACATTACCGATAGAAATCAATAGTGAAAGTTTCCAAATTGAATACTGGCCAAGCTATTTTGCAAATGAAATAGACATTCAGTTTATGGATGATACTGATACGGATGCAAACGATATAAATATTGAATTTTATCGAGGAGAAATAGTTGGCCATCCAGATACTCTAGTGACACTTTCTAAAGTAGGGGACAATTTAAAAGGATTGGCTTTTTTCTACGGCCAGTATTATAAAATTGCAGGTTCAATGTCGACTCTCAGCCAGCAGCCCTCTGCATCTATGGAAAGTTCCGAGGTCAATGTCACTGATATGGCCCAACGCATGAATCGCGAAATGTGTCCAATCCATACACCAGAACATCACGACATGCAGATGACAGCGATGGCTACTATGAATATGAACACAAGTGGCTCGCCTCCAGTTGCATTTGCAGTGGGTAACATCAATCTAGTTGCAGATGTCGCGTTGGCCTTAGACCCTCAATATGTGTTGATTCATGGTGGAGAAACTAACGCTGTCGTCAAAGCGTTACAAATATTAGATCAGGCCGATATGTTTTATCGCCAAGCCAAACCCGCAAATGGGGCCGGAGGACTAGGCATCGCATTAAATAACATTAGCATTAGAGTTTTCAGTAATGCATTGCCATTTAGTGTTGCTGACATCGAAGACCCCAACCCAAATCTGGCCAATGGCAACCAGCCTGAAATAGATGCATCGGCATATCTCAATAGAGTTCAAGTTAATGGTAATGCGCTGTTTGGAAATTTAAGAACGGTAGGTGCAGTATTTACCGGTTATGACTTAGATAACACAGTGGTAGGTGACGGAGTCGCTGGCTTAGCTTTTCTTTCTACCTCATGTAGCTCATTAGGAGTGAGTGTTGATGAAGGCTGGGGTAATGATAGTGCCTCGGCTGTAATCGCTGCACATGAAATAGCCCATAATTTTGGTTCTTGTCATGATGGATCCCCAATTCTTGATGCGGCAAATAATATTTGCCCCATTAGCTCAGTTGGTTGCCCGGCAAACGGACCATATATCATGGCACCTTTTGTTAATCCAGCTGCCACGCAGTTTTCTGAATGTTCAATTGCCAATGTAACCTCACACATTAATGTTCAAACCTGTTACAAACAACCAATTGATATTCAGATTACACTACAAAACATCGTACCTGCTGCTGCTAATGCATTAACTCAAGGTAATACAAGTGTGCGTACATTCAGTGTAGGTAATATGACTGATGTTGCTTTAATGAACGTAAACATATCAGGCTCTCTCGAAAACCTTGATGATCCTAACAATCCAAATACAGAATATACGACGGTTACACTTGCAGGTAATACCTGCACTATCGCGGCTAACCGCCAAACCTATACATGTACTATTTCATCTATTGATGCTAACAATGCGCAAACATTAGCTATTGTTGAAACGGTCACCGCAACAGGTACCGGACAATTCATGTCAGCTACAGAATATCAAAATGTCGCATCTGAACAGAGAGTAGATATTGAACCTCAAAATAGTATTGTAGAGCTTACGCAAACTATTAATGCACCAGCCACGCCTCCAGCTGCACCAAGTAATGTACAAGCTACATTGCTCAGCAACGGAAATATTCAAGTAAGCTGGACAGATAATAGTAATAATGAACAAACCTTTATTATTGAACGCAGTGAAAATGGTGGCACTACATTTAATGTCATAAAAGCAAATCAAGCTGCTAATTCAACAAGCTATATCGATACCAGCGTCGTCGAAAATACAACATACACTTATAGAGTTTCTGCAAGCAATAGTATGGGCACTGCACTTGCTGCAAATACACCAAGCGTTACTACATCTACTAATGCTGCTGCTGCTTCCGAAGGTGGTGGTGGCGGAGGTGGTGGTGCTTTCTATCTATTGACAGTGTGTTTGCTGTTAGCTCGAACTTTTACTAAGTTTAGATAAATCCCGTACATAACGCTAACTGAGAGCTGCTAACTTGAAATAATCGCTTTCGACCTTAATCGGACATTTTTATTATGCGCTAAGAATCATCATTTAATCAGTCTCTAATCTAAATTACTACTTACTTTTTAATACTATTTAACTTAATTTTTTTGTTTTTTTTATAACACCATATCCAAATTTATTTTTTTGGCGTTCTGAACCGATCTATTGTGTTTTAGCGTTTCATACCCATTCACTCATAATAAAATGTGTAGCAAGTAAAAAGACTCTGACTACTTTTTACTACCCTATTTCTCCTACATTCCTCAAACCCAGGTTTTATGCTCCTGGGTTTGAATTCTTTTTGTGCTAACGCTTGGCATTGCTTCGTCAGTAAGTAGGTGGATTTTTTTATTGTGTGCCATCGTACAAAACGATTACTTACATCGAGTGCTACTACCCAGTGGTCGTTTAAATGTATAAGCGGCTGGTTCAACCACTAACTTTTTGCCAGCTTCTCCTGCGTTACCACCAAGTAATGTGAACGGCAAGGATGCTACATATGCAACAGAGCCGATAGCAGTTCCAACTATCCCGAAAGGTCTAATAAAAACTATATCTACTAACATCGAGTCCGATGAGCGAGAGTATTCCGATTCACAACCACCTTGCCCGTAAAACGTCCAGCGGTCTTGTGTGGCTAACAGAGTACTTGGTACAAAAAAAGCAGCACATAAGATCAAAGCAAATATCTTATTCATATCGTATCCCCCTCAATCAAAATTATTATACAAAGCTTATGCTAAATAGTTGTCTAAGTATAGAATTTTTAACCAATTTCAGCGTTCACACTCTATCGTCCACATTGCGAAATTATGACACTCTACAACCGAAATAACCTTAATTTGTATACAAAAACTCTAGCTCAAGATGTAAACCTTGCGTTGGATATTGTTAACTAATTCACAAATAAGCATAAATTTAAATCATAAATTTTACAGGGGAATAAAAGAGAACTAGGCAAAACTATATTAGCTTTCGTCTGAATTTATTATTCTAGACGTAATTATTTTGACTTTAAGTTCTCAGATTAGAGAAATAATGTTAGAGCAGTGAGAATTAAATATTATTGAAATTGATAATCAAAATGAAAACAACTATGCATATACTGATTATAAAGTCTTATGGTTCTCTAATTTTTGGATAGACACTTAATTTCAACTTGCTTAATCAAGATGTAACCTATAATTTCAATTTCCGAATGTCCGCTTACAGCCAAAAGCAGTCACTCAACTATTTAATATCACTTTATTATTTAGGTCGCTCTAAATAGGCTGTATCAAAAGTTGCTTCTAATGCTGGATGTACACCCCGTAATTGATCAATCACATTCTTAGCATGATCAAAATATTTCTGCCTGCGCTCAAGGCCCCAGTCGGGAGGATGATTGTTAGCAACATCCCTTAGATTGCTTATTTTATCTGCTATCTTTACTTGTTTTGATTTATCAAGGATATGTGCTGCATGTTCTATCTGCTTGCGTTTGCGAACGTCTTTTGGAAGAGTCATATCATCGGTGACATCCATGACGATATTTTTTATGCTGCTACCGAATTCTTCCTCCAGCTCATTTGGGGTTGTGTTTGTATCTTCGACAGTATCATGCAAAAGCGCACCACAAATTATTTCAACGTCTGTGATGTGCGCTTCGTTACAGAGAATATTGGCCAATGAAATGGGATGATTTATGTAAGGTGATACCTCAATATCTTTACGACGCTGGTCCTTATGTTTATTGGCGGCAAAGCTTAAAGCTTTGAGTAAAAGTTTCAGACTTGTTTCATCTATTTTCATATTTTTTTACTTCAATGAGTTTCATATAACCGCGCTAGCCTATTAATAATAATGTCCGCTTGGGTCGTTAGCGGTCTTTCGCTTTTTCAATTCGCTATTGTCTTTTCGGTATGTAACCATGCCCAAGCTCCTCGATATCACGCAGAATGCCATTCTCAAAATACAAGCGCCGCATTAATCGATGTGGCCCAAAGTTATATACCCACACTTCTACAAAAATTTCTATTAGTACGCTGCGGTTTATTGCAACGTTGTTAGCTCTATCATTAAAGTGCGGATAATTTTGTTTTGTTAACCAATAGTGTCCGGGATATAGGATCCGTCGTTCTTGCAAAATCGTGTAAGTATCAATTGCTATTGGGTCCCCACATCGAACTCGAACTTCTTCTATGTAATCACCTTCGGATACAAGCTTATGGCCACAGCGAAGAGCATAGGCAGATTCAGCAATACCAAGTAACAAAAATAAACCTATGAATATACGTGTCATACCATTAACACCTAAATTTTATCTTCTATGTTTAATATTTTATGAACACTTTGAGTCCATGATCCTCATTATAAATAGTCTTCATTGAACTCAGAAATTTCCATTAATAACCCCCATTCTATGTAGGTTTTTGAGGGAAAAGTCTCTTATGTTTAAGAAATCACGCGAATGTCTGTTTTGGGTCGTTAGCGATCATTCATAGCTTCCCCATAAACCTAAAGATCTACTAAATCTGATACCTACAATACTACATAAACGAACACCTTACTGTTATGACATTAAGGCCAAGATTGCCATAGGACACAGGTATGGATAAATCAGCGGATCATTACGAGTTGTGAGAAGCTACCTAGAAGGTGTGGAAGCAAGGTAAACAGGGGTCAAAAATAGAGAATGAGAGTTGTTGGAGAGAGAGGTTCACTATCTGGCGATCCCGCTGTCTTAGAATCCTTGCTTCCGTAGACCGGTAATTTTGCGTCCCTATCTTTCAATAGGTTTGCCGTTTTTTCAGTAGTATTAACTCCAAATTAATTAGTTAACGAGATCAGTGTAGGTGTATTTTTGTCTGAAAAGTTTGAAATCAATCACACTTCCTTTTCGCATTTTACAAACTATTGATTCAACCAAGTTAATTTATTTCACTTTGACTCAGTGACTTACATAACTACGAATAACAAACGGTAGGTATTATCTGATGATCTGAAAGAATCATTTTTAAATTGCATATCAATGAATGATTTTCAGAAACTCCAAAATTTCATCTGCCGTTGCTCTGCCATGGTGCGAGTCACTTACTTTTGCATATTGAATGTAGCCCTTGTGATCAATTACAAATGCAGCAGGATATGCAGTTTCTTTTGGAACATTCCATCTTAGACCCAATAAATTCGTAATGGCATAGTCATTGTCAATAACAAAAATAAAATTGTTAGGTAGGTCTTCTTTCTCTTCAAGAGGACTAATGAACTCTTTAGCTTTTTTGTCAAGATCTTTAACGTTACCGGGGTATATAAAAACAACGGGTGTGTTTTTTTGTTTTTCAAATTCTTCTGCTTTGGAAATGTACCCTGCCACTTGAGTAGAACAAACAGGGCACTGATAACCTGGGAAGCCGCGTAACATAATCAGCACTACTGTGCCCTTTTCTATGTACTTGGAAAGTTGAAAAGGAGCTCCATTCATTGTAACGCCAGAAAAATCTATAATCTTAGAACCTTCCTTTGGACCCACAGCTATTTTCTCTGCTAAAACCTGTGTAAATGAAAAAACTGCCAAAATAGTTATGATTGATATCTTAAGTTTATTTTTCATAAGTTTTCTTTAAATCATGAGTTTTAAAAAAATTAGAAAATAACAATTATACAAAGTTTCATTTTTAAATCTTATCCGCCAGTTAAAACAATACTAGCTAATTTGTTTTTCATGAGTATGTAGATTTAATGAATATTATATAACATCTAGAGCAATCTACATTGCTATAAAATTTCGGCTGATTTTTTCTATATCTATATTTCTTGCATAATCATCAAGGTATTTGTCATAGCTTTGTTTATTCAACAGTAACGGATTTGGCTAAATTGCGTGGTTGGTCGACGTCGGTATTTTTCAATATGGCAACGTGATAGGCAAGTAGTTGTAATGGGACAGTAAAGATTATTGGTGCTACAGCGTTTTCGGGTGCATCGACTTCTATCACAATGGTGTCGGGTTCTGAAACAAATGCAGAGCTGACATCTGCAAACACATGCAGTACGCCGCCACGTGAACGAACTTCTTCTAGATTGGATTTTAGCTTCTCTAGTAATTCATCGTTGGGTGCCACTGCAATGACAGGAATTTTGTCGTCTACAAGTGCAATGGGTCCGTGTTTTAATTCGCCAGCAGGGTAGGCTTCGGCGTGAATATAAGTAATTTCTTTTAGTTTTAAGGCACCCTCCATCGCCACCGGATGATGAATACCACGACCTAAAAATAACGCATGCTGTTTATCACCATAGTGCTTCGCTAATTTTTTGATCTTGGCATCTAGCTCTAATACTTTATTAATTCGGGTTGGAAGATTTGTAAGTTGCTCAACTAATATTTTTTCAAGCTCTTCGTGCAAACCGTGACGACGACCTGCAATAATCACAAGCAACAATAACGCTACAAGTTGAGTGGTAAAGGCCTTGGTGGAGGCCACTCCAATTTCAGGTCCGGCATGGGTCATTAACACGAGATCCGATTCGCGGACTAATGAGCTTTCTGGAACATTACAAATAACCAGTAACCCTATGTAGGATTCTTGTTTAGCTTGTTGCAGGGCCGCTAGCGTATCTGCAGTCTCACCGGATTGTGAAATGGCTACAAACAAAGTACCAGGCTGAACTATATGTTTGCGATAACGAAATTCACTGGCGACATCCACAAAACAAGGAATGCCAGCAAGTTCTTCAAACCAAAACTTAGCAATGAGCCCGGCATGGTAACTGGTGCCACATGCGATTATTTGTATGACTTTAGTTTGATCTAAAATTTCTTTTGCTTTGGGACCAAGAATTTGTTCGGCTACATGGCCATAGATTAATCTTCCCTCAAGTGTGTCAGCGATGGCTTGAGGTTGTTCGTAAATCTCTTTGAGCATGTAGTGCGGGTAACCACTTTTATCCGCGGCATCAGCAGATAGTTTGCTTATTTGAGATGCACGTTCTACTGCCGCACTGTTTTTATCAAACACTTTTATGTCATCACGTGTGATTTCTGCAATGTCTCCATTTTCTAGAAAAATAAATTCTTGAGTTTCTTCTAATAACGCTTGCACGTCTGAAGCAATAAAGTTTTCTTGCTCTCCGATGCCAATCACTAATGGGCTTCCGCTACGTGCTGCAATTAATTTTTCAGGGTCGTTTTTATCAATCACGCCCAGCGCATAAGCGCCTTTTAAATCTTTTATGGTTTTGCTTACAGCTTCAAAAAGATTGTTACCTTGATCTAAATAGAAAACGATTTGATGTGCAATTACCTCGGTATCGGTATCTGAAGTAAATCTAAAACCTTGCTTAGTTTGTTGTGCTTTAAGTTCTTCGAAATTTTCGATAATGCCGTTATGAACAATTGCAACACGGTTATTACATATATGCGGATGTGCGTTGCTTTCTGCTGGTTCTCCATGCGTGGCCCAACGGGTATGTGCAATACCCAAGTCTCCTGCAAGCGCAGATGCGTCTAGAGCATTACTTAATTCACTTACTTTGCCTGTTTTACGTATCCGTTTTAACTCTCCATTTATAAGTACAGCCATGCCTGCAGAATCATAGCCTCGGTATTCCAGGCGACGTAGGCCTTCTAATAAAATGTGTGATACATCTCTATTTGCAATTGCGCCAACTATCCCACACATACTATCTTTTCTTTTTTACTTTTTTAGGACGCTGCCAGTTTTCTACAGTGACTTGTTTGCTACGCGCTAATGTAAGTTTTTCTTTGGGCGAATCTTTGGTTATGGTCGATCCTGCGCCAATGGTAGCGCCATTACCGATTGTGACGGGCGCTACAAATTGTGTGTCTGAGCCAACAAATACGTTATCACCAATGATGGTGCGATGTTTGTTAGCCCCGTCATAATTACAAGTAATCGTGCCAGCACCAATATTGACATCTGTGCCTAGGTCGCTATCCCCAATATAGCTTAAGTGATTAATTTTACTGCCCGTTTTAATATTAGAATTTTTAATTTCAACAAAGTTGCCGGCTTTGACGTTTTCACCGAGCTTTGTATCTGGACGAATGCGTGCAAATGGCCCTAATTCGCAGTTACGCCCGATCAAAGCATTTTCAATGTGACAGTTTGCATGAATGCAAGTGCCTGCTTCAATAATTGTATTAATTATTACGGTATTAGCGCCTACCTTAACACCATCACCGAGGTGATTATTACCTACAAATACTGTATTCACATCAATTTCTATATCTTTACCGATTTGTAGTTCACCGCGCACATCAATTCGATTTGGGTCCATTAGTGTTGCACCATTATTCATTAATTGCTCCGCAACACGTCGTTGATAAATTCGTTCTACTTCTGCAAGTTGAGATTTATTATTGATTCCAAGTACTTCATTAGAGTTATCACAGACGATAGCTTCAACTTTACATTGATCCTTCACTGCTAGCCCAATGCAATCGGTTAAATAATATTCCTGTTGTGCATTGTCATTCTTAATCTGTGCGAGCCATTCTTTTAATAGTTTCGAACGCGTTGCAAGAATTCCTGTGTTGATCTCATTAATAGCCAGCGTTTTACTGTCAGCATCTTTTTGCTCCACGATACACTGCACTTTGTTTTGTGCATCGCGCACGATACGTCCATACCCAGTTGGGTCATTTAACTTTGCAGACAATATAACAAGTTGATGTTGTGTTAATTGTTCAATGAGTAGCTGTAACGTTATAGGTGCTAATAGCGGCACATCCCCATATAGAATCAGAACATTTTGATCGTCATCTAAATGTGGTAATACTTGTTGAACTGCATGGCCGGTGCCCAATTGTTCACTTTGAAGACACCAAATTATGGAATCATCATCAATTACCGCTTTAACACGATCAGATCCATGCCCGATCACCACATGGATCGCTTCTGGGTATAAACTTTGTGCGCACTTTATTACATGAGCCAACATCGGTTTGCCTGCAACTTTATGCATAACCTTTGGCAGATCACTATGCATACGTTTGCCCTTTCCGGCGGCAAGAATGACTATGTGTAAGCCCATTGGGTTTATTAAAAATTATTTGTATATAGAGTGTATAACTGTATTGGATTCATACATTGTGTAACAAGAGCTAGTATCAAGATAGCTTCTCATGCTTCGGGATTCACCGAATGGATAAGTAAAAGGGGTCGGTGGAAAGTGCTGGTACGTATCAGCAGCAATGAGGGCGATTATCTTTTTAGTTTGCGTAATCTCTCGATCATACGAAGTTGCTCGGCGGCTCTAACGAGTTCAGCTTGTGCCTTGGCCGCATCAAAGTCGCCTTTTTGGTCTTTTAGGGCATCTTCAGCACGCTGTTTGGCCTCTAAGGCTTTGGCCTCATCTAGATCTTCGGCGCGGATAGCCGTATCTGAAAGCACGGTCACGACATGAGGTTGAACTTCAAGAATACCGCCCGAAACATAGAGGTACTGATCTTCATGACCATCAATTTCAATTTTGAGTTCACCCGGTCTTAGGCTGGTGACCAAAGGGGTGTGGCGTGGATAAATTCCGACATCTCCCATCACTGCAGGCGCAAATACGGCAGAGATCGTGCCGGAAAAAAGCTCTTGTTCCGCACTCACTACATCTAGATGTATCGTCATGGACATATAGTCTCCTTACAGTGACTCGGCCTTCTTAACCACATCTTCAATGCTGCCTTGCATATAAAAGGCTTGTTCCGGTAAATGATCGTACTCGCCATTAACAATAGCACTAACACTAGAAATAGTATCTGGTAAAGAAACAATCGCTCCAGGTGTTCCGGTAAATACCTCCGCGACAGAAAACGGTTGTGACAAGAAACGTTGAATTTTGCGAGCACGTGCAACCACTTGTTTATCTTCTTCGGATAATTCATCCATGCCTAAGATGGCGATGATGTCTTTAAGTTCTTTATAACGTTGCAGTGTATTTTGCGCTGCTCGTGCGGTGTCATAGTGTTCTTGTCCAATCACTAATGGGTCGAGTTGGCGACTGGTTGAATCCAACGGGTCCACTGCGGGATATATTCCTAGCTCCGCAACTTGGCGTGACAACACCACGGTTGCATCCAAGTGTGCAAAGGTTGTTGCCGGTGATGGATCGGTTAAGTCGTCAGCGGGAACATACACTGCTTGAATAGAAGTAATTGATCCCGAACTTGTAGAAGTGATGCGCTCTTGTAATACACCCATTTCTTCTGCAAGTGTAGGTTGATAGCCTACTGCAGATGGCATGCGACCAAGAAGTGCGGACACCTCGGTGCCGGCTAATGTATAACGATAAATATTGTCGATAAACAGCAACATGTCTTTACCTTCATCACGAAAATATTCCGCCATGGTTAAACCGGTAAGACCTACACGCAAACGGTTGCCCGGTGGCTCGTTCATTTGTCCATACACCATGGCAACTTTATCGAGCACTCCAGCTTCTTTCATTTCATGATAGAAGTCGTTGCCTTCGCGTGTACGCTCACCTACGCCGGCAAATACAGAAAGTCCAGAGTGCTTCTTGGCAATGTTATTGATCAATTCCATCATGGCTACGGTCTTACCCACACCTGCCCCACCAAATAATCCGACCTTGCCACCTTTGGCAAAGGGACAAAGTAAATCGATCACTTTAATCCCGGTTTCAAGCAGTTCGTTGCCGCCCGCTTGTTCTTCAAACTTGGGAGGTGCGCGGTGAATGGGCATTTTCGATTCTGCGCCGATGTCGCCCGCGTTATCCACGGGTTCGCCTAATACGTTCATTATACGGCCCAACGTTTTAGGTCCAACCGGCACCGAAATCGGCGCATTCGTGTTAGAAACACTGAGCCCACGTTGCAACCCGTCCGAAGCGCCCATGGCAATGGTGCGCACAATGCCATCACCAAGTTGTTGCTGTACTTCAAGTGTGAGGTTCTTTTCATTTACGATTAGGGCTTCGTAAACATTGGGTATATCCTCACGTGCAAACTCGACATCAACCACTGCGCCGATAATTTGAACAACTTGGCCTGCACTCATGTTTTTTTCCTCTTTACAATATAAGTAAATTATTGAATCACACTCTATACGGCTGCGGCACCGCCGACGATTTCTGAAATTTCTTGTGTAATGGCTGCCTGACGCGCTTTATTATAAGCCAGCTGTAATTCAGAGATAAGATCGCCGGCATTATCTGTAGCACTTCTCATTGCCATCATTCTTGCGGCCATTTCACACGCTACATTTTCTACTACGCCTTGGTAAACAATGGATTCAATATAACGTGTCAATAAGCCATCCAATACCGTCTTGGCATCAGGCTCGTAGATATAGTCCCAGTGATGTTTCAATTCTTCATTTTCTTCAGGAACTAATGGTAACAATGTCGATACTTTTGGCTTTTGCGTCATGGTATTTACAAATTCATTCTCAACCAAAAACAAACGATCGATATTGCCATCTGTATAAGCGTCTAGCATCGCTTTTACCGTACCAATCAATTCATTGATATGAATCGTGTCTCCAAGATGTGAAACTTGAGAAACAATATTACTGGAAAACCTTTTAAAGAATGCAGTGCCTTTGGCACCAATTAGGCATAAGTCAATTTCTACGTTTTGCTGCTGCCACTCTTGCATAGCTTTTAATGCGGTTTTAAATGCGTTGATATTCAATCCACCGCATAAGCCTGTGTCGGTGGAAACGATAATAAAGCCCACACGTTTCACCTCTGGGTGTTCAATTAAATATGGATGATTGTATTCTGCGCTGGCATTAGCGAGGTGGCCAATTACATTAAGCATTTTCTGTGAATACGGCCGAGTTGCCTTCATGCGATCTTGGGCTTTACGCATTTTACTTGCCGCCACCATTTCCATTGCCTTGGTGATCTTTTGAGTATTTTTAATACTTGCGATCTGCGTACGTATTTCTTTTTCGCCGGCCATTATGCTTTACTCTTACCAGGTTCCTTTTGCTTTAAAGTCTTCAAGCGCTTTGCGAAGCGCGGCCTCAGTATCGTCGTCATAATCTCCTGTGCTATTAATCTTGTCTAACAGATCTTTATATTGCGAGCGCATAAAGTCATGCATAGCGTGTTCAAACTGCACGACTTTGCCGACTTCAACATCATCAACATAGCCCTGATCCACTGCAAACAATGATGCGGCCATCTCTGCAATAGTTAAAGGTGTATATTGCGGTTGTTTCATTAATTCCATTACACGCACACCGCGTTCCAACTGCTTACGGGTTTGTTCGTCAAGATCTGAAGCGAATTGCGAAAATGCCGCCAATTCACGATATTGTGCTAAAGCTAACCGCACACCGCCACCAAGCTTTTTAATGATTTTCGTTTGTGCGGCACCGCCTACCCGTGATACCGATAGACCCGCGTTTATTGCTGGGCGAAAGCCTGCGTTAAATAAATCGCTTTCTAAAAAGATTTGTCCATCTGTAATAGATATCACGTTCGTGGGGACAAACGCCGATACATCACCGGCTTGCGTTTCAATAATCGGTAACGCTGTAAGCGAACCGGTCTGGCCTTTAACTTGGCCATTGGTAAATTGTTCAACATAATCGACATTGACACGAGAGGCGCGTTCTAACAATCGCGAGTGCAAATAAAACACATCTCCCGGATATGCCTCACGACCCGGTGGGCGCCTTAATAACAAAGATACTTGGCGATATGCCCAGGCTTGTTTGGTTAAGTCATCATAAATAATGAGCGCGTCTTCACCACGATCACGGAAATATTCACCCATGGCACAACCTGAATAGGGTGCAATATATTGCATCGCTGCGGAATCGGAAGCGCTTGCGTCGACGATTATAGTATGTTCCATCGCACCATGCTCTTCGAGTTTGCGTACCACATTGGCGACCGATGAATTTTTTTGACCAATGGCGACGTAGATACATTTAACGCCAGTGCCTTTTTGGTTAATGATGGTGTCAATTGCGACCGCAGTTTTACCAGTTTGGCGATCACCAATAATAAGTTCTCGCTGTCCACGCCCGATAGGCACCATGGAGTCAATGGACTTCAATCCTGTTTGCACGGGTTGGCTTACGGATTGGCGTTCAATAACCCCGGGTGCAATTTTTTCAATGGGTGAAGACAGGGCACAGTCCGCTGGACCTTTGCCATCTATGCCATTGCCCAATGAGTCTACTACACGGCCCAGCAATTCAGGCCCCACTGGCACTTCTAAAATTCTTCCTGTACAAGAAACTTTGTTGCCTTCAGTGATGTGCTTGTAGTCGCCAAGCACTACTGCCCCGACTGAATCACGCTCTAAGTTGAGTGCCATGCCAAAGGTATTCTGTGGAAACTCCAACATTTCACCTGCCATGGCATCGGCTAAGCCGTGAATGCGTACAATGCCATCGGTGACAGCCACTACAGTACCTTCGGTGCGCGCTTCAGCAATTGCATCAAAATTCTCGATGCGTTTTTTAATGAGTTCACTAATTTCAGTTGGGTTAAGTTGCATTTTTCGATTCCTCTTATTTGCCCTTTGTTAAAATATTTAATGTATGAGGGCTGTAGAAAGCTTATCGAGCCGTCCGCGAATGGATCCATCAATTACTAAATCACCTGCACGAATCACCGCACCACCTATAAGCGTGTTATCGATACGCGAGCTAAGACGTACTTTTTTTCCTAAGCGCTGTGTCAACGATGCAGCAATATTGGTTAATTGCGACTCATTGATATCGCTTGCAGAAACTACTTCTGCATCGACCGTACCTTCCGCATCAGCACGATAATGTTGATACAGTGCAGCTATTTCAGGCAATAAAGTGATTCGGTCATTTTCTGCTAGCAGTTTTATAAAGTTTTTACCACGCTGATTAATCTGCTCTTCACAAACAGAAATGAAAAGGTCTGCGGCTTGTTGTTGAGACAGCGCGGGACTATCTAACACTGCACGCATGGTAGGGTCATAGGCTACCGCGGCCATAATGGCTAGCATCTCAGTCCACTGTTGTTGTTCGCTGTTTGCCTGTGCAATATCAAATGCGGCACGTGCGTAAGGTCTAGCTGCTGTAGTGAGTTCAGACATTTACTTATATATATCTAGTTTCTTAAATTTGTGCTGCCAATTCATCTAATATTTTTTGGTGCGAGGCCGCATCGATTTCTTTTTTCAATATGCGCTCTGCACCCGCTACCGCAATCGTTGAAACTTGCGTGCGCAATTGTTCTTTTACACGATTAACTTCTTTCTCTACTTCTGCGTGTGCGGCTTCTTTAATGCGATTGCCTTCCTCGACCGCGATTGACTTTGCATCATCTACAATTTCATTCGCACGCTTTTGTGCTTGACCTAAAATATCAGAAGCTTGTTGCTTGGCCTCATGCAATTTTTTTTCGGCATTTTTCTCAGCCAACTCATGCTGCTTGAAGCCACGCTCGGCTTCGGCAAGACCATCAGCAATTTTCTTTTTACGTTCATCTAATGCTGCCATGATTGGCGGCCACACAAATTTCATGCAAAACCAAACAAATACGAAAAACGTAATCGTCTGACCAAATAAAGTTAGACCAATATTCATATTTAGACCTAATTAGTAATTACAAATACGTATTGGTGTTAAGCGCCGCCAACAACTGCAAACAAGACGTAAAGACCGATAGCAATTGCGATTACGGGTAGCGCATCCACTAA
>CAJHZF010000143.1_pt1 | contig 38674 bp, 42 predicted proteins | sample 9198891 | NCBI WGS metagenome assembly CAJHZF01 (sample SAMEA7708349, study PRJEB35096) | sediment metagenome | biome: marine neritic benthic zone biome [ENVO:01000025]; feature: sediment [ENVO:00002007]; material: shallow marine sediment [ENVO:03000034] sea grass bed [ENVO_01000059] ...
CCCAAGACCTCGCACAATTATCAAACCTTATTCGGCTTACTCTGGGCCTTGCACTCCGCGGAAGTTAAACAACTCCCACATCTCAATATTCTAACGGTCGAAATTCGACCTCACCCAACTTATCCATTTTCTGGGTATCGCGCTCTACCCAGCTACGCGACAGACCCAAGACCTCGCACAATTATCAAACCTTATTCGGCTTACTCTGGGCCTTGCACTCCGCGGAAGTTAAACAACTCCCACATCTCAATATTCTAACGGTCGAAATTCGACCTCACCCAACTTATCCATTTTCTGGGTATCTCACTCTAACCAGCTACGCGAGAGAGACTAAATCTTTCACTGGTCTACACCCAGTATTAATTCGGCCATAAATTCGCAGTGCCTATGCACATATTCATTCGCCAGTAGTCTAGTGTTAACTTATTACAACCGAATCAAGAGATACACCTTACTTCGGGTAACCCATTATTTTACAGTTTATTCTGGGATCAGGGCAATGACTTTTGCGACGCGCGATTATAATATGAATGTGGTCAAGGTCAATCACTTAGAGTGATTTATCGGCGAAATTCAACCAAATTCATTTCAACCGTACCACCAAATACGTGGCTGGAATCTACATCCTCAAATCTGACCAACTTTACTAGCCCTACACCTGGGGCATACCACTCATCTGTAGTGAATTTCACCTCATCTTGAGCTATCGTCAAAATCCTTCCAATATCCACAGCAGCAGTTCCTTGAATATGGAGACATTTCTTAAACACACCAGCTTTTGTTTTCACTTCTTCATCGAGTGAGATAATTTTATAAGTCATAGGAAAATGAACGATTCTACGAAGTTCGTAATTTGTCGGAAACGGGCGATCGAGTAAGTAGGGTTGTCCAGCATGGATCCAACTTGTGCCGGGTACAAGTGGACCTTTTATTACATAACGATTTTCTTCATCAAATTCAGCTTTTAATTCCGCTGCAGTGCGTTTTGCAATTCTGCGCACATCTAGGTTTTCTTTTACAAAGTAGTAGTCCGTTCCTAAACTTGTTCGACGGACATATAGATCTTTTTGATCAATTGTTCGCTTACCCAGGTTTTTAATGGCCAAGGCTTCCTTGTTTTTGTAATGGGGGGTGACACTAGAAACTTGGTAATGCCACGTAAGTCCTTTTTCTAAGGGAAAGTACGCACCTGAATCCGTATCACAGGATTGTAAAAAAATAGCAAATGTGAATACAACAAAAACCAGATGGCATTTTTTTGCAAACATCTATTTTTCTGGTAACTTTGGATCTGGCAAATCAAAAATAACAATCCGTTCTAACTGCTGAACAGTATATTGTGACTTTGAACGCTCGTTTGGGGGGTCAATATCTTCTATGCGCCCCATCTGTGTGATGCCTCGTCGCATTCGCCAATTTGCTTTTTCCAATTCATCATGCAATTTCGGTGAATAATCAACACGATATGCACGCGGATTTTTGTCAGGATAGCTATCATTAATTGCAGCCGCCCAAATAAATATTTCACCCTTACCTTTACTATTTTTATCAGGTTCGACCACTCTGGAAGCAATCATTACAAATTCCTCTGGCAGCTCCCTTTTAGTCGGCCATCCCAACATTCCATTGAGCGCATTATGTGTAGCAAAGAAAAACGCTCCAACTAAAAGCGTTGTGCTAACTTTCACCCATACTGGCACGCTGGAATATATATACAGACCAATCAACAAAACGGCTAACGCTGTGTACGTGACACTTAGAAGTAAAATAGACTCATTCATCCTGCTGTTCGTAAAGTAACTATATTTTTTTGCAAAGTGCTAACATTCCTCACTTTCCCTTGTTTAGTGACATAAAAGCGAACTGCCGTCTTCTCTACACCTACCTTTGGTAAGTTAATCGTACCGTAGTAGACCACTTCTAATTTGGGATTCACTTTCACTACACGCACCTCAGCACTCACTGATTGATTACTGATTGACTTGTAGTAATGCAAATTAACCACATATTCGCCAGCCACAAAACTTCGTAACGTAACAACTTCTTGATTAAGTGGATTTACAATTTCCTGACCATTTACCACTATCGTGTCATTAGATAAACCGCGATCATCACGATCTAAATGCATAAAACCTTCTTCAGGATTACGAAACCAAACTAAACTTCCTGAGGGGTCCTCTACCCAAGTATCGATATCATCCGGATTGTTATCTGGCCATTTTGTCGTGATGATGAACTCTGCTTTGGGATCAATAATTCCTTCTTTTGCAGGCGGATGAATAAATATAACTACGATAAAAAAAAGTAGTGTAAATGCGATTAAAACATTGAATAGCAGATCTGTGAACGGATCTTGCTCAACTTTACGTCGCGGCCGGCCGATCGCCATTTAACGTTATTCCTCCCCCATTGTTATATAAATGTACATTGGCAAAATGAACGGCCAAACTGAGTAATCGATCCGCAGCACGATCCAGCATCAAATACTGAAATCCAAGTAACATACTTCCAACTAAACCAACAAGTGTCGTCGTCAGTGCAACGCCCATGCCAACTGCCATTTTAGCGATTACCTCCTGAAGGTCCGCAAACTCAATTGAACTTATATCTGCAACTGATGTGAGCATTAACACAAACCCCACCACGGTACCAAGCAAGCCTAGCTTGATTAATAAGTTCGCAAAAAACCAACCGGTTTCATGTTGCCCACTCGCTTGTTCAGCCAAAACATCCATTAGTTGAGAAGAGGTCTGTTGCTCGCTTTCATTCAAAGATTGTTGATTTTTTCTCAACATATCCAATAAAAATCGTGATACTAAAGATTCGTTTATTTCTCTATCGTTGAACAGCAACGAGTCGTTTTCCAACTTGATACTAACGCCCTTGCCTTTCAAGCTGATGAGTGCCGCTTCATTTAGTTGTTTAGACAGATACCAGACTCGCAGCGCGCAATGTACAGTACCACCCAAAAAAATTAATCCTATAATAACTGAAATACGTGTGGGGTCATTCTGAAATACAAGAACCAAAAAGCCATATTCCCACGCCAGCCACAAGGCGAACACCAGCGTGACCATAAATAACAACCATTGCAGGAATAAATAGTGGCGAGGAAAATCGTCAAGCTTACGCATAGCAAGTCTCAAATGTTATTTGACAAAAGTACATTGATCAAAAGCCATAACTTGAACCTATCTGCTTCATTCTGTATCTAATAGGAATATTAGCAATCTGTGATCAGTTAGAATAGGGTAAAGATATAAAACCAACAAGATCTTCGTAGGTAATTGCAATGGATTACAATGCTTCATTCTCGATTGACTATAGTCAACGTGATCCTCACTCAGGTGTTGATGAAATTTTTTATAAAAGGTGGTCACCCAGATCCTTCAAAAAAGTAGACTTGCCGGAAAAAACGATCAGCGCTATTTTTGACGCAGCACGTTGGTCACCCTCATGTTTTAACGCTCAACCTTGGCGATTCATAACTACAACCACTGGGCCCACATTCTCAAAATTTCTAGGATTGCTCTCTGAAAAAAACCAGCAGTGGGCTGAAAATGCCAGCATCTTGGGATTTATTTATAGCAAAAACGAATTTGATCATGCAGCACGAATCAATCAAATGGCGCCTTTTGATTGTGGTGCCGCGTGGATGGCGATGACGATACAAGCTCGAATGTATGGCTTATATACTCACGCAATGGCAGGCATTGACCGAGAGGCAACATATCAGGCACTCAATATTGATAAAGAAAGGTATACCGTGCAGTGTGGGTTTGTAATGGGCGTAGTGGATATTCCCGAAAATCTTACACAAGACTTTGTTACAAAGGAGAAGCCTTCACCACGCAAATCACTCTCTGCAATATGGTTTACAGATTCATTCTCTGAATAAATAAATTTTTAATATGATGGATAAATTAAAAAATATTTATTGCATAAAAGTATGCCGATATTTTCTATGTGTAGTATCCGTGGTTTTTATTACGTACGGTACTTTGTCAAATGCAGTAGCGAAAGAAAATAATGTTTCAGTAGTAGAGATTGGTTTTCTCAAACAGCTACGCGAAAAGCTGCCTAAACTATCGAATCTTGAATTGCTGCCTGATGACGATGGAGTTTTGGGTGGGGAACAAGGAGTAATCGATAACAATGGTACCGGACAATTTCTTAATCAGAAATTTACATTCACATCCAAAATTTTAGATGTAGACGATGACCCTGAGACCGCTTTTAAAGAACTATACGAAAAAGGCATACGTCACTTTGTAACAGATCTTTCACTGCAAGCATTATTAAAACTATCAGACAGCACCACAGGGAAACAAGCTTCGTTTTATAACGTTGGAGCAAGTGAAGATTTATTACGCACACAAGAATGTCGTGCAAATATTTTGCACTTCGTGCCAAGCTATGCGATGAAAGCAGATGCGCTTGCACAATACCTAATCGCTAAACGTTGGAAAGAATGGTTCTTAGTGATCGGTCGCCGTCAAGCTGACCGTGAATTTGCCGCGGCAGTGCGCCGTGCAGCAAAAAAATTCGGCGGTAAAATTATTGAAGAAAAAGTTTGGGAGTATGGACCTGATGCAAGGCGCACCGCGCAAGCAGATGTTCCGGTATTCACACAAAAAATAGACTACGATGTGTTAATCGTAGCGGATGTCGTTGGAGAATTCGGCGAATACCTAATGTATCGTACTTGGGAGCCCAAAATTGTTGCTGGCACTCAAGGACTCACTCCAGTTACGTGGCACCGTACCCATGAAATATGGGGCGCAGCACAGATGCAGAGTCGATTTTTAAAAAACTACAATCGCCGTATGTCTGAGCAGGAATACAATGTTTGGTCAGCCATTCGCGCAATTGGTGAAGCCGCTACGCGTACACAATCAGTTGATTCCTCGGCAATGGCAGCGTACCTGTGGAGTGAAAACTTTGAACTTGCTGGATACAAAGGGCAAAAAATGACATTTCGAACATGGAATGGTCAACTACGGCAACCAATTCTACTTGTTTGGGCCAAATCACTTGTATCTGTCTCTCCTCAACCACAATTTTTACATCAACGTTCGCAATTAGATTCACTTGGTTATGATGAACCTGAATCAAAATGCAGACTGCAGCACTAATTTATATACAACTTAATACAATTTAAAAATATGAAATTAATTTTACAAACGCTGTTATTTGTTTTTTTGTTCTTTTGCACAGCACATGCCGAGACCATTTATATCTCGAATGAAAAAGACAACACCATAAGTGTCATCGATGGTGAATCACTTGAAGTAACTAATACCATCAAAGTTGGACAACGCCCGCGTGGTGTCGCTACCAGCAAAGACAACAAGTATTTGTACATCTGTACGAGTGATGATGACCACATTGAAGTGCTTGATATGGACACCAATAAAGTAGTGTCTGTGCTACCGTCTGGACCTGACCCCGAACTAATGATATTGAGCCCAGATGGTGAACTCCTTTATGTTTCTAATGAAGATGACAATACGGTTACAGTAGTAAACTTAGAAAAAAAACGTATTAAGACAGAGATACCGGTTGGCGTAGAACCGGAAGGCATGGGTATTAGTCCAGATGGAAAAATACTGGTCAACACCTCAGAGACGACGAATATGGCCCACTTTATTGATACGGAAAACAATGAAGTAGTCGCAAACACTTTAGTCGATGCACGACCTCGTTTTGCAGAATTCACTAATACTGGTGATAAGGTTTGGGTTTCCTCAGAAGTCGGTGGCACAGTGAGTGTGATCGATGCGACAAGTCATGAAATTATTAAAAAAATTACATTTAAGATACAAGGCATACGTGCAGAATCTATTCAACCCGTAGGTATAGCCCTAACGGAAGACGCAAAGTGGGGATTTGTTGCGTTGGGGCCCTCCAATCGTGTAGCGGTTGTTAACGCACAAACATTTGAAGTTGAAAAATATTTGTTAGTTGGCCAAAGAGTTTGGCAACTTGCATTTAATGCTGATCAATCTAGATTGTACAGCACAAACGGAGTCAGCAATGATGTATCTGTTATCGATGTAAAAAAACTTAAAGTGCTTAAATCAATTGCGGTCGGAAGGTACCCTTGGGGCGTAGCCGTCCGTGATTGAATACCGTCCGCCGAATAACAAAGAATAATAAAGTAGACAGTGCAAACACAGGAATTGAATCCGGCGCTTGAAATTCATGGGCTAAGTCATTTTTACGGAAAATTTCAAGCCTTAAATGAAATCGAGCTCACGATTCAACAAGGCCAGTTCGTTGTTTTGCTAGGCCCAAATGGGGCTGGAAAAACAACGTTGTTTTCTTTAGTTACTCGACTGTATAACAATCGTCATGGTTCCATTCAAATCAATGGTTTTGAACTCAGAAAGCATCCTTCGAAGGCGCTGCGCTATTTAGGCGTTGTATTTCAGCAACGTTCTTTAGATGTTGATCTCACTGTAAAACAAAACCTCAAATACTCTGCAGCACTGCATGGATTTTCTAAAAAACTGATTAATGAGCGTTCACATCAAGAACTAGAACGCCTTAACATGCTTGAATACAGCGATCAAAAAGTTCGCAAATTAAGTGGCGGCCAGGCTCGTCGCGTGGAAATTGCGCGTGCATTGATGTCAAGGCCAACGCTATTGATACTTGATGAGCCTACCGTTGGTTTGGACATCAACAGTAGAGAGCAAATTTTACAACATGTGCGTGAGCTGTGTAGCCAAAACAACATAGCCGTTTTGTGGACTACTCATCTGATCGATGAAGTACGACCTCATGATATCGTTGTAATTTTGAAAAATGGTAATGTCATTCAGCATGGTCATGCAAATGAAATCGCTGGAGCGGATGATTTTGAAACCATGAAAAATACTTTTCAATCCTTGCTTAAATAAAAACGATGCTGGTTGAATATATAAACTGCTTTAAAGGAATTGTATGGCGTGAAACCCTGCGATTTCTACAGCAACGCGAACGCTTTATCGCAGCACTTGTACGACCATTGGTATGGCTCTTTATCTTTGCTGCAGGCTTTCGTTCTGTGTTGGGCGTGTCGATAATTCCGCCGTATGAAACCTATGTGTTGTATGAGGAATACATCACTCCTGGGTTGGTAGGCATGGTGCAATTATTTAGTGGCATGCAAACATCATTATCAATGGTGTACGACCGTGAAATGGGAAGCATGCGTATTCTACTCATGAGTCCAATGCCTCGTTGGTTTTTGCTAGTAAGCAAGCTGCTGGCAGGTGCCGCCATATCCATTTTTCAGGTATATGCCTTTCTGCTAATTGCGTGGTTTTGGGAAGTACGACCACCCACCATCGGCTACGTAACATTGTTGCCTGCATTGTTTCTTACCGGACTCATGCTTGGCTCTTTAGGATTGTTCTTGTCGTCTATGATCCGACAGTTAGAAAACTTTGCTGGAATTATGAACTTCGTGATCTTTCCGATGTTTTTCACATCATCTGCCCTGTATCCACTCTGGCGTGTAAAAGAAGCCAGTTTAATGCTGCACAACATCGCTTATTTCAATCCCTTTACGCATGCGGTGGAATTAATACGCTTTGCCCTATACGGCCAATTAAATGTGACGGCATTAATTTGGGTATGCGCCACCACAATTATTTTCTTAGGACTGGCAATTTATGGTTACGATCCTGCTCGAAGAGTGATCGCGCGGCGCGCAGGTGGCAAGCCAGCTTAATTAAAATTTGTGTTGATATAAAAAAAAGGCACGTTATTAAACATGCCTTTTTACTGAAGCCAGTTAAATAATCTAAGAAAACTATTCTTGTGTATCTTTATTGCCTATTCAGATGCGCCCTCATCAGAAAATTGAGCCATGTAGGCAATAACGTCATCAAGCTCCTGTTCATTCTTCAATCCAATAAATGCCATCTTTGTACCTTTAAGGTTGGTCAGCGGACTTTTTAGAAATTCTTTTAGTGTTGCCTCGTCCCATACCAATCCAGAAGATTTCATGGCTTCAGAATACCCTGCAAAGCTTTCTAAAGTGCCTGCTGTTCGGCCCATAACTCCATATAGACTTGGACCAATCTTAGATACATCCGGCGCCACTTCATGACATACTTTACATTTTACGAAGACTTTTTCGCCGGAAGCTGCATCTCCAGCGAAGCTAAATGGTGGTAATAAGAATAACAATAGGCCAAACCAAAATAGGTAGACTCTCGTTCCACTTGCTCCAAAGTTAAACATTTAAATACTCCTCAACAATTAGTTATTATCCACATGCGCTATATAAGAGCTTAACATGCCATAAATTCTCTATAAAATGGCTTATTTACCATAACAAATTTCAAAAATTTACAAACCGGTGCATTCATCATGACAATGTTCAAGCAAATTAGCCTACTCATAACCGTAATTTTCATGTTCTTTTTGTTGGGTGGACCCGTGTCAGGTGCCGACTCCATACGGCTTGGAGTGCTTAAATTTGGGACCGTAAGCTGGGAGCTTGATGTAATCAAGCGCAACCAACTCGATACAGCCGAGGGAATTGACATAGAAGTTATCCCTTATGCAAGTACTCAAGCAACACTTGTGGCTCTGCAAGGCAAAGAAGTCGACATGGTTGTATCCGATTGGATTTGGGTATCAAGACAACGTAGTGATGGCAAAGCCTTTACATTCATTCCTTATTCCGCTGCATTAGGTGCTGTAATGGTGCCCGATGATTCTGCAATCATAAATTTAAAAGATTTACATGGAAAAAACTTAGGCGTTGCCGGAGGAGCGTTAGACAAAAGCTGGTTGATGTTAAAGCTCTATACTGAACAGCGCTATGGTCTTGATCTGGAACATGAGGCTACCCCAAAATTTGCTGCACCCCCATTGTTAAATGGTCAGATTCAAAATAATCAGCTCGATGCAGTGCTAAATTATTGGCACTATTGTACGAGGCTAGAGGCTCAAGGATATCGACGTCTGATCTCGATGCAAGATGTCGTATCTAGCTTACTCGGTTACAGTATTCAGCTCCCAATGCTTGGTTATGTGTTTGACGAAAATTGGGCCAATGAAAATGAATCTAAAGTTCTTGCATTTGCTGCAGCAAGCATCAAGGCACGCGACATAATGGAAACTGAAGATAAGGAATGGAATCAATTGCGCGATAAAATGAGAGTCGAGGACGATGAAACGTTTGCTGCTTTGCGCCAACGCTATCGTGAAGGGATTCCACAACAATGGTCTATGCAGGAACGCGCAGCAGCTTCCATCATCATGAGTATACTCGCAGAGGAAGGCGGATCAAAACTCATCGGAGATAGCAAACAACTATCACCGGGTACATTTTGGAATAAGTTAGAATACTGAGTCCTCGTACAACTATAAAAATAAACCCTGCTCGGTAAACATGCGGTGCGCATTTTTTCAAACGACACACCATTGTTCAAACGACAATCATCCATTATAACAGTCTTATCTATTGCTGCGTTTATCGGCTTGTGGCTAATAGGTTCATATTTATTAGGTAGCCAACTTTTACCTACCCCACTAACCGTATTTCAACGCTTGCTTGAAGAGGCTCGCACGGAGTCGTTATTTTACCACACGGGTATCACACTTGGACGTGTACTATTTAGTTTTATCATCGCAATGGTGGTTGGTGTCAGTCTAGGCTTGGCAATGGGACGGGTAACCATCATCAATCAACTGTTTGACCCTTGGCTAGTATTTTTCTTAAACATACCAGCACTGGTTATCATCATCCTTGCGTATATCTGGGCGGGCCTGACGGAAGTTGCAGCCATCAGTGCAGTTGCGATTAACAAAATCCCTAATGTAGTCGTCACGGTGCGTGAGGGTGTAAAGGCCTTGGACCCTCAATTACAAAATATGGCGCATGTATTTAAATTTGGACGTTGGAAAATACTGCGACATGTTGTGTTACCGCAGTTGGAACCCTACATCGTGGCAGCCGCCCGCTCTGGAATAGCATTAATCTGGAAGATTGTGTTAGTTGTAGAACTTCTGGGTCGAAACAATGGTGTAGGGTTTCAACTACATCTTTATTTTCAACTATTCGACATTGCTGCCATTATCGCGTGGGCCCTTACCTTTATAATTATCATGCAAGCTGTTGAATTTTTTATTTTGCAACCTTTAGAAAACCATGCAACGCGCTGGCGCTGAACAAGTTCAACTTGAAGCATCGATTCAAAGCAAAAGTTTTGCTGCAGCAAATCATGGTGCCAAGACCATTCTTGAAAACGTAAATCTACGCATAACAAGCGATGAATTAGTCGTAATCACGGGACCGTCTGGCTGTGGCAAGACCACACTACTCAATATCATTGCCAACATCGACACAGACTATGAAGGTGATGTGAAATTGCTTGAAACTCAGAATGGGCGAGTTCCCGTTTCGTATGTGTTTCAAAATCCGTTACTGCTCCCTTGGCGTACCGTACGTGAAAACCTTTTGCTGTCGATTCAATCCCCTGATGAACATTTAGCGGAGCTCGATTCGCTGTTACAGGCCATGGGCCTTGAAGATGTAAAAGATAAATTTCCGCGGCAAATCTCACTTGGTATGGCCAGGCGTGTATCGCTCGCCCGTGCCTTTGCCGTACAAGCACCCCTGCTACTCATGGACGAACCCTTTGTGTCGCTGGATGAACCCACTGCAGAGCGCTTACGCGATTTATTACTCAGCCAGCTTACCGGCCGTGATATGGCCGTGCTGTTTGTCACGCACAATTTGCGTGAGGCCTTGTTTCTGGCCGATCGCTTAGTGATTTTAAGTCAAGAGCCCGCAACGATCGTTGAAGAAATTACCCTCAAACCCCATGGTCGTGGGCGTGATCAGATCACCATAGAGGATCTGCGCAATGAGATCATTGCCAAACATCCAGAGATCCTGAGATAGCCCACAAAACGCAAATGGGCTTCCATTTTTACTTCAACTGTTGTATCGCTACAACAATTCAAATAATAGTTAAAAAAGATTGCATAAAGTAGTGGTAAAAGTGCGACACAGTGGTATGATTGCCACAGTGTTACGTAATTAAACAGGTCCATAAGTATCGATAATCAAGCCTGTTTGTAAAAATACTTTAATGTTTTCAATAGGTTGTCAATTTTCTCTCAAATTGTCAATCTTATTTTTACTATTTAAATACTGTGGAGGGAAATACTATGAGGGGAAAATTACAACATTTCTTTTGGCATGCTAAAGGGGTCGCTAGGGGTTCAGCACTAGCACTGCTTCTGCTCTTGCCAATCACAAGTTTCGCGGATGGTTTTGAAGGCCTAAAAATGCGCATGGGTTCATGGGATGTCTCATTTAGTGGCAACGTCAATGCCTTTGTTACGGATATCTCATGTGATGCAGACAGTAGCGGAGGTACTGTAGACGGTGGCCTAGCGTGTGGATCGTTCGGTGAGGACTCGGATGCCAATAATGTGCAAACAGGCTTATTGCCCTCGTGGTTTGGATTTAATGCGACGACCACCAATAGCTCGGGCTTTATGAGTGGTGTAACCCTTAGCTTTCAGCCTGGTGTGGATTCTGGCCCTGGCAATCTGTCGGCCGGACCATTAGATGGGGCGCTAGGTTTGAATTCATCAAACTTCCGCCAAATTTTTATAGAATTTGGCAACAAATCAAAATGGGGATCCTTTAAAATTGGTCGCGACCTGGGTGTATTTGGATCCGATGCCATTTTAAACGACATGACCTTACTCGGTGTCGGTACGGTTTCGGATCTTGCTAAAAATGGCGGCAATACCACTCTTGGACGTATCGGCGTCGGCTATCTCTATGCAGACTGGAAGGCACAGCTTCAATATAACTCGCCTACCTGGAACGGGTTCAGCTTCTCGGCTGCTCTGGTGGATCCATGGGGCGCCGGCAGTATTGCAAATATAACCAGTGGTGTTGCAGGTGGCATTAGCGCAACACCGTTTACCGGTGGAGGTGATGGACAAGACGAAGACACCTTTGGATTCGAAGCCAAAGTGAATTATGGATTTGATACGGGTAACTTTGGTGGCAAGTTATGGGCCAGCTTCATCACGCAGGATGTCGAATTTGATGACCCGGGAAACACGCTGGCAGATTCCAGCCCCGATGCAGATGGATTTGATGTGGGCGGCAAATTGGATATTGGTCCTTTTAGTTTAGTGGGTTATTACTACGATGGTGAAGGTATCGGCACTACGGGTTTCTTGACTGATGGCTTCTCTGCAAATGGAGAAGCACGTGATTCCGATGGCGGCTATGTGCAAGGGGTGTTTACCTTACCTAACATTGGAACCAAGTTGGGCATCAGTTACGGTGTGAGTAACCTCGATGATAACACTACCGATAACATAGTCGATGGTGGAAGTACCAGTCTAGTTGATTCCAATGAGTCGGTCGTTGTAGGTGTTTATCATCCTGTGAACGAAGCGCTCAACTTGGTTTTAGAATACACCGGTACAGAAGCGGATGCACATAACAATAATGATGCTGAAGAAGATACGATCGCAGTTGGCGCGATCATGTTCTTCTAATTTAGCTTAAGGATAAGCTGCTAATTAACTTAAGGATAAGCTGCTAAAAAGGGTGTGAATTTTCACACCCTTTTTTTATTTTCTTTGTCTAATTTGTATTTACTCAAATAGCCGCTATTGTTTTATTGGCCTAGTTGTTTACTATCACAATCATGAGACCAAATAATTTTATTTTATTTCTAGTTGTAATTGCATCCGTTGCTTTCCAGAGTGCGCTTGCCACCCAAACCCCTCCTGGAAGAATTGTCTGGCAAGTCGATAAACAATTTGTTTCGCTGGTGCCGCAAGATGGTCCACCATTCACACCCGAAAACGATCATCCTGTAGAGGTGCCTGTCGCCACACTTGCCGAGATGTTATTTGTATTGTCGATCAGTGAAAAGAAAAGTAGATTTACTTTTGGTGGCAAAAGAGCAGACATTGGTGCACCACTTTTTACTGAGTACGAAGTTGATGCGTTAAGCCGTGTATTTGCAGAAGCTTTAACATCTGCATCACCTCAAGAAGACATCCTGTTTCGCATTCGTGGTGGTAAGCCTCAGCTAGGAGGACTTACAAGTCGTATCGCTATCACTACGGGTCGTGCGTTTTGGCGGGATAATAGATTGAATATCATCTTTGGCGAAGTACAGACGGGTGATAAAACAAAATGGCTTTATGGGCAAAAACAAGAAGACACATATGTACGCAAGTTTGGTTCACGCACTGCAGAATCAGATCGAGTAAATGTTGTGTTCGCATCCGTACCCGGCATTACGCAATATAAAGATCCCGATGACAAAATACGCTTAGATTGGATCACTATCGATCCCGACATCGTCTTAGGCAAGACACCCGCAACGCAACAACCAACCACAAGCTCGCAACAGCCTATTACTAACACAACTGCGGTTGCGCCAACAAGTCCAAGCCAACGTCAAGACTTAAAACAACGTTTAGCAGAATTAAAAGAATTGCGCGAGGAAGGCTTGATTACTGAGGAACTATACCAACAAAAAGTCCAAGAATTGGTTGACGAAACGTATTGAAGTTACGCAAGCACGTAGCTTTAAATTCTTCTGACTGTAAAACATTCGAAAATCAAAATTTCCACATCTCTCTTCAGTCATCACACTTGGTGGCATAGTGATCAAGCTCAGAATTAACATGGATTACAGCATTGCTAAGGCGCATCGGTATAACGCAACCAACATTAACTAACATAAAAACAAGGATTGTTATGCATTTACCTCATTTCACGATATTCTTTTGCAAACGAGCTATACACTAAAACATTGATACTGTGTACAAACTACAACGAAAATTCCCAATTTCTCTAATGCTCTTCTGGACCTTACTACTTGCATCTTCAAGTGTAACGAGCACATCTGAAGACAAAGTTATTTTTATGTATGACAATCAATTTGTCGCGCTTGTTCCACAAGACAATGAAGATGCAATACCCAATGATCAGCCGGTCATCGTATCTGTGTATACACTTTCCGAAATACTCTCATCGGTTTTGGTCAAGACGCATAACAATTCTAAAAGTGATAATCGGCTATTTGGCGACAACGAAATTTATATTCTTAGCCAGACATTATCTAGCACATTAGCTAAAGCGAGTCCTGAGCAAGATATTTTATTCAAGACACAGTCTGGACAAGGGAGTGTGGCAAATCTTGCGGTAAAAAAAGGTCGAGCTTTTTGGCGTGACAGCAAACTGCACCTTCTTTTTGCTGAAATTCAGAACGCGAAAAAATCCAACCCAGACAACGAAAGACAGCAAGCTAATAGCGAAGATACACAATTTGGTTCGCGCATCGTGCAATCAAGAAAAGTCGATTTCGCGATTATGACAACCAAAGCAGTGGTGAAGGAAAAAGATGTTGACGGGGTAACTCGAGCGGATTGGATTAGTATCGATACAAATCAACTGCTTGGGTATACAATAGATCCAAATAGTGCAATCAAAAATAATACAAGTGAGGAAGCCGTAAGCACCGACAGACTGGGCTCAACGAAAGAGGAGCTTGCAAAGCTTAAATTTATGCGAGAAAAGGGCATGCTTTCGGAAGAAAATTATGAAAACAAAGTACGCGAGCTGCTTGACGAAGCCTATTAAATAACAACTTAGCATCTATAAAAATAACAAAGGAGGAGCAGTCATGTTACAAAATGACTTTTATTCAAAAGAAAATCACGGTGAGTTTGAAGTGCTCGATCTAGGTGACTTTGAATTAGATCGCGGTGGAAAGTTACCGAACGCCAAACTCGCATATGCCACCCATGGCAAACTAAATTCTAGTGGCGATAACGCCATCCTTTTCCCAGTTATGTTTTCAGGTACCAGCGGCAGTCTGAAACACTATGTGGCTCCTGGTCTAGCGATGGATCCAGACAAGTATTTCGTAGTGATTCCAAATCAACTCGGCAATGGCTTATCCAGTTCTCCACATAACACCCCTGACCCCTACTCCATGTCAAAATTTCCCAAGCTAAGTATTTCTGATGATGTACGCGCCCAACATCAACTGTGTGAACATCTAGGCATTAAAAGTATTGAGTTAGTAACAGGTTGGTCGATGGGTGCGCAACAAACTTATGAGTGGGCCATTCGCTATCCGGATATGGTCAAACGCGCGGCACCAATTGCTGGAACAGCAAAATGCACCCCGCATGATGCACTCTATGTAGATGTATATTGTGATGCCTTACGTTCCGATCCTGCCTGGAACGGTGGTGAATACACCACTGCTAATGCCGTAGACACGGGTCTGCGCAGACTCGCCAATATATTTGCATTAATGGGGGTGTGCACAGAGTTTTATAAACAGGAACAGTGGAAAAATCTCGATTTCAAATCAAAAGATGAATTTTTAACAGGGTTTTGGCAAGGCTGGTTTGCACCGATGGATCCCAATGCTCTTCTTGCTATGGCGGATAAATGGAAACATGGCGATTCAAGCGAGCCCTATGGCGGCGACTTGGGTAAAGCACTTGGTCGAATTCAGGCCAAAACCGCAGTTATTGCATTCTCTGAAGACATGTTTTTCCCCGTGCGTGATTGCAAAGCTGAACAAGAATTGATTCCTAATAGCGAACTTCATGTTATCGACACACTCTGGGGACACTTCGCCATGCTTGGTTTAGCGGAGGAAGATTTTAAAGAAATCAATCGTATCCTGGCGCAGCTTCTTGCTAGCTAAACTCTTAAAATATGCTGCGTGTTGCCATTCTCATTACAATACTTATTGGAGTAGTTCTCCTCAGCACTTTAATAATTCTACAGCCGCAACAAACAACGCAAAACGATCGCATACAACTATCTGCACATCGTTATCGAGCTGTGTCAGATAAAAGCTTCGATGATGTGATGCTTGATCTTGAATTTGCAATCACTAATGAAAACTACAACATTACTTCTATAAATAGTGTTGGCAAAGTCATCGCGGAACGCCATGATATTCCTTTTCCTAACTACGCCATTGTCAGTTCTTGCAGTCTTGAAGTGGCAAAACAATTTTTAGAAATTGATCCGGAGTACGTAACCATCATGCCGTGTAGAATTGCGGTGTGGGAACAACACGGAAAAGTGCAAATAGACGCACAACTCGTACCCGAAGATGACCCTAGATGTGTTGAGTTATGCGCAAACACAAATGCGCTGTTAAAAAGAGTGGTCGATTTCGCTGTAGAACAATAGCGATAATGTAAGAGTTTTATCCAAACATATCGCGAGAATCTAGGTTTAATAAACGTAGTTAAATGTTATCGTTGCCGGCGTCTTTTTCAGCCTGGTCTGCGATACGATCTAGGATTGAATCTGGTCCCAACTTGTAGACTTGCGAAAATTGTAGCCCATTTGAATCGGTAACTTCTGCAATGAGTTCTCCTTCTTGCTGTGGAACAAAGAAAAACTTGAAATTTGGGTTTTCGCTGATTGAGATATCTGTTTGCGCAGAAAAGATCAGTTCGCCCTCAAAACTGACTTTTACTTCTTTAACAAAATGGGCAGGCGCATACATCCTTGAAACTTGATCCATTTGCATGCCCGTCACATTAGGGTGACTGATGGCCAATTGAGCTTGAATCGGTTCATCAAGCCCCGCTGCAGGTTTAGAGCGAAACTTCATTTTTCCAAGCCGCGCCATCGCTGCTTCAAGATCAGAGCCTACTGGGGCCGAGCATCCTCCACTGGCTTTAACAAAACGACTTGTCATATGTAATTTACCGTCATTGGTTTCAGCAATTGCACGCACATTGCTGTACGAGTTCACGCGTATGCGCAAATCAATATCTGCACGTCCACTACGTGGGGTAAAATGAAATGTGCCGGCCCATGGTATTGGATTTTCGTCGATCAACAAGGTGACGGTTTTGATAAAGCGATCTTCTGTTTGAGGGATTTGGGACAGGATCCTAATCGGCACTACCGCACCATTTTCAGCTCGCACCGGGGCTTCCAGAGCAATCACATCACCTATCTCGGAAATCGGTTTGTCACTAAAATAATGTTCACGCAATCCTTCATTCCAGGTGGCATTCGGATCATCACCTGCAATGAGCACATTGGGAAAAGTAATTAGAACAGCAATAAATATTGCGCTGGCGCGAATCAACAGGCCCGAAATGATCTTCTGTTGCATGAGTAGATAAATCCTCAAACCAAACGTGAGCTTCTATGTTATTGAACAGTATAGCCTATTTGACCATGCAGGCCTAAAACCGTTCGCCTGCCTTACTCCCATTCAATTTCGGTATATGCAGAGATAACATTACGTTTATGAAGGTTATCAAACAATTGCCAGTGCTTAGATTCACTTAGGCCGATATGTTCTTGAGCCCCTTGTATATCGCCGCCATCCGCAATCCATGCGCGTGTTTCTTTCTGCAGTGTGGTTAGATAACGAAGCATATTAGTAGCGGCATCAGGCCATTGCGCACGTACCGGCCCATGCCCTGGCACCACACATTCAGCAGGTGATGCTTTTAGATGTTCAATCACTCGAAGCCATCCGTCTAAACTGCCCGCAATTACAGGAATATATTCCATAAACAATAAATCCGCTAGCCACAGTGTGTTGGTGACTTGATCGTAGATACTTAGATCGGTTTCAGTGTGCGCGGTTGGCTGGGTGGTCAATACAAGTGTGCGTCCTCCAAGGTCAAGCTCCATTTGCTCCTCAACTACTTGATCTGGCAATACAATATGTTCTTCAGACAGTTCACGACCTGCATATTCCGACGCACGTTTTAAATATGTCGGTCCCAATATCGCCATCGCGCGCGGCAACTTGGCATGACCAACAAAGATGGTACCCTGTTTTTTAAAAGCGAGGTTGCCAAGTATATGATCTGGGTGGACATGCGTGTTGATCACATAACAAACGGGTTTATCCGTTGCCTGTTTTAGTGCACACGAAAGCGCCTGGCCTTCTTCAACACTGCCGCCAGTATCAATTACTGCAACACATTTTTCTCCAACAATAAAACCAACATTGGCAATATTGTCTACCTCAAAAGCCATACCATGCTGTCCCGGCCTTACATATATGCCTGTATCAATCTCAATAACTTTTGCAACCGATTTGCAGTCGTTCTGAGCAGCAATTTGCGATCCATAAAGTAAAAGCGGCAGTAGCCATAGACAACCATTGCTGGCAAATGATTTGAATAAAATGCTGAAATTTACAGGATGCACGTTGACAATTTTTTATGAGGGCTATGCAATGTATTTATTATTCGCATTATGTCTCAATCGAAAAAAATAATCCAAAAGCTTTGTAAGTAAACAGCATGTAGAGAAATGCAAAACCTCAGCGCATGATTCAGTTAATATACCATGGTTACATGAACACCCCGTGCAACTTAATCGATTAGCAAAGCTATCGTAAGGAAACAATCTGCTTTAAAATCAGTTATAGCAATCAAACGCATTACGTTTCTCTGAGTTCACAATGTTGGTTCGAAAAATATTGATAAGTACCTATTGTCTTGTAACACTAGTTGTACAGGGCTGTAGTGCATTCGGGACAACATCAGTGCTTGTATCACTAGTCCCGTATGCCTGTTGCACAGTCGAAACGACACAAGTGTATGAAGGTGAAAAACAAGCACCTGATAAAGTCGCAATGTTGTCCCTAATTCAACATGATGTATACACAAAGATTAGCTCCATCGACGATAAGCCGTTACACCAAAAAGGTACATTCGAGCTACTGCCTGGTGAAAAATTAGTCGATGCAAGCTGTATCAAGCATCAACCTCGTGATACTTTTGGTTCGTGGAAGGGACGCGAATTACTTATGTTTAAACCTCAAGCCGGCCACGACTATGAACTACGTGCAAAAGCTATAGGCCCAGGCAGATGCTGTTTGGAGCAAAATATTTGCACCATGTGGATTGAAGATGCAATAACAGGTGAAACCGTTAGTGAATTAGTTGCAAAATTCGCAACCTAACACTTGCCTTTCATGTAGCTTTACTCGATTCATTTAGCCACAAGTCTTTAGCCAACCGAATCGCGGTTTCTTTGCCGCAATAATACCGTGGTATGCGTTGAATATTTTTGTATCCAAGGTTCTGATAAAACTTTCGACCAGTTGAGTTATTGAGTCGTGTTTCAAGATAAATAATTCCTATTCCACTCACTACCGCCGTTTTTTCTAGCCACTCTATCAAATTCGTACCAACCCCCTGGCGTTGATAAGTCGGATCAACTCCGAATAAATCCAAATGAGCTTCATTCAGGATATACCCCATGACTGCAAACCCAATTACTTTTTCTCCTTTTGCAGCCACGACAACATTCGCATTTCTAGATTTGATTTTTCTTGCAATACGCTGTGGTGTCCACGACCACCCTAATTCATATTCAATAATCTCGCGAGATAAGCCCCCAATTTGTGTTGCATCTCTAATTTTAGCTAGTCTTATTTCGTATTCATTCATCATCTGGCTATTTTCTCTCATACTCATTAGACAAAACAATGCGTACTTTGTATATTAAATATAAATAATATTTCAACAATACGCCAATCGCATAAGAATAGAGGCAATATATGAAAAAAATCATTTTAATTCATTTGATAATATTGGCTGCAGTATCCCCTACTCTGGCTTCAGCGACTGACCAAGCAATAGAAAATTGCATTCAAGCTATTAAACAAGAAAAACAAGGTGAATTTGTTAAGCTTGAAGCATTGGAAGTTAAAGGAAAATCTGTGTATGAATTTGAAATCAGAGATCAAAACGGTTTTGAGTATGAATTCATGTGTGACGCGGCAGGTAAAATCATAGAAAGAGAAAGCGAGTCCTCTTCCGCAAACTCAAGGGCGTTTAAAAAAGATGCAAAAATTACTCAAGAAGATGCAATTAAAACTGCTCTTGAATCCTATCCCGGTAGAGTAGAGGAATTAGAGTACGAACTGGAATCAGACGGAGCGCCTAGCTATGAGATTGATATCGTTGGAAATGATGGCGTTGAAACAAAAGTAGAAGTTGATGCTGTCACCGGCAAGATTATCGAAGTTTCTACCGAAAGATGGGAAATTGGTATAGAAGGCGATGAAAGTCTTGAATAAACGATCAATTAAATCGTATAAAATACTAAGACTAGAATCAAAGGCTTTAAGAACCACCGGGTATAAAAATTCCAAAGGCGCGACTGCCATCTTGTGTGGGAATTCGAGTGATAACTTTTAAACTCATAGTATTTAATACTACCACTTCATTATCGAACCAGTTTGCAATATAGATACGTTTTCCATCTGGATGTGTAAGTATACCCTCTGGAAAACCACCAATATCTAAGCGCATAATTTCTTGCCAAGTTTGCGTTTCGATAACACTAATAGTGTCGTCGTGTTGATTGGTTACAAAAATCTTACTGTCGTCCTGCAAGACTGCGATAGCATAAGGGGTATCCCCTACTGGAATATTATCAATGATGTCAAAAGTATTTGTGTCTACTACCGTTACATTGTCACTGGCAACATTTGCAGTAAACAGATACGAACCTGACCTACTCAATGCAAGTCCAAAAGGTCGTTCCCCCACTTGAATTTTTTTAATTACTTTGAGTGAATCGGTATCTATAACTGAAACTGCATTGCTATCTCGATCTGCAGTAAAAACCTGTTTGCCATTTGGATGCACCACTACACCGGATGGAGATTTGCCGACATCGATCTGGCCAAGAAGTTGATAGTCATGCACATCATAGACACGCACAAGATCTTCATACCAATCAGCAACATACAAACGTTTGTTTTGAGTACCGATGGCGATACCTAAGGGTCCATCCCCTGCAGCAAATTCTGCAATTACATCAAGTGATTTACCATCAATAACAGAGATCGTTTTACTTTCTGGATTACTGATAAAGCAGCGCTTACCGTCTGAAGTTACCGCAACACCAGCAGGTTTGTGACCAACATTGAGCGTTTTTACAACTTCATTTGTTTGTGTATCGATTACAGAAACAGAATTTGCACCCTGATTTGTAATAAATGCATAAGGCGCAGCATGTAAATGAGAAAACAAGCATAACGCAAGCCATGCAACGACGTGACTACATAATTTATTCCCCACCTTCACATATTTTCTTGAGATTTTCTAAACCATCTTTATATATACCTGTAACTGCATTTACAGCGGCTTCATCACTTAGCTCGGGAGGTGGATTATTATTTTGGTAGCCACGATAAAAAGCACCTTTCCATTCAACCTCTGTGCCTCCACCCTCGGCTTCACGCACCATTAGCCAAGATGAGTAATTATTTACGGGTAATACTTTTACATCGACTTCGGTGATGCGATAAAAAAACTTTTTATCTTCTTCGATATATTTTTCCAAGAGTTCAAAAATTTGCGCGCCATTGCCTAAAGACAGCGTGCGTGTGGCTCCTGGTTCATTACCTCCATCGCCAGTGGTATTAGCAATTGCCGGATGCCAACTCATGTCGTTGAAATTTTTAACAATGTTCCAAACTTCTTCTGGTTGTGCATCGATAATAATTTTTTCAGAAACTTTTTGCCGTGTGGGTCCGTGTGCAAACACAAGATTCGCACATATCAATAAAACAAAAAATAAGCAGAGCTTTCTAAACATCAATCCTCCTCCCTAGTTTAATTTTTTTCTTTCTCATTTAAGTTTCGCAAACGAAACAATCCGTTTACGCCTGAATCACTGGTAAAATAGATTGCCTTATCAGGCCCAAACGCTACATCTACTGGTCGCGCCCAACGCGTGCCATCGTTGAGTTGAAATCCTAAGACAAATTCATCTACGCGTTGCGCGCGCTGATTTTCAAACCGTACCAATACTAATTTTGGTGGTCTACGTGTAGCGGGGTCTCCCCCATGGCCTCCATCCGGCAGTGTTGCCCATGAGCCATGCAGCGCGACAATGGCATCATTCTGTAATGGACCCGATAAAATAAAATCCACTCCCATGGGTGCATTACGCGCAGGAAAGGTTACTTCAGGAACCGTGACATCTGTACGCGGTGGTTTTATTTTTATGCAGTCGTCTCGTCGAACCTCGTCTCCGTCAATCTGAAACCAAGGCATGCCATGAAATGAACCAGCTTCGGCACGACTAAAATATTCTGGAGGCAATTCATAGCCCCAATGATCGGGGCCGTTATTCGTGGCATAAAGCGCATTCGAAGCTGGTTGCCAATCAAATCCAATTGGATTCCTAAAGCCGGTTGCGTAAGGCTTCCAACTAGGTGGATTCGTGGTTTCATTTAATACCATTATTCCGCCACGACGCTGTTTTTCATTATATGAATCATCAATATATTGATTGCTACAGTTGCCACTGATACCCAGACTTACGTAGATGCGTTGGTCCGGACCAACACCAATAGTACGACTGGAGTGGCCCCCACCACTTGGTAGTGTAGCTAGTAATTCGAATTTATTCTTTTTAATAGGCGGGTCGTTTGCTTGATAAGAGGTTTGATATACACCTTTGTTCTTTGCGACAAACAGTTGATTGCCTCGTACGGCTACGCTATGCGGATACCCGCCACTCATATCGGCAAGTATTTCGACTTGTTGATATGGCGGTTGCAATCGATAAATCTTCCCGGACCTCGAACCAATAAGCAGCTCTTTGTCTTGTGTAAATGTCATCATCCGTGGCTGTTGCAAGTCCGTGCTCACAATTTCTAGTACATATCCGTGTGGAATGCTAACTTGGTATGTGCGTTGTTCTATTTCAAGAGCTTGTTCAGTCAGCTTTAAAGAAGAACTCTCCGCTTTGCAATAAGTGCTAAACGAAATTAGAAATGCGACAACTAAACCGATGAAATTTAATTGTAGTCTAAACAGCGACATATTTATTTAGTTCGCAATCAGATTCGCTAGCTTAGCAATTAGATCTCGTAAAGCTTCAAATACTCCCGGCTCATTTTGAGCATGCCCTGCCGCCTCCACGATTACTACTTTGCCTTTTGACCAGCGTTTAACTAATGCGAAAGACGTGGTGGGTGGGCAGAGCAAATCGTAGCGTGACTGTACAATGCCGCCGGGTATGTGTGTGATACGATCCATTTGATTCAGCAATTGATTGTCGTCTAAAAAACAATTTTGTGAAAAATAGTGAGCCTCCATACGCGGAGTGTTTGGTTTAGGTCGCTTTACATTTTGATTTTTTGAACTATCGATTTGTTTAAGTGTTTCCAGTAAAGGCGAGGTTGAAACTAATTGCGATAATGCACGCTCGTAGTCGTGCCATATGTAAGACGCAGGTAGATGTATATCGGGGTCTGGATCGAGTAAGCGTCGATAATATGCGTTAAGAGTTTCATGGCGTTCGCTTTCGGGCAAGTAATTCAAAAAACTCTCCAACAACTTTGGATAAAAGATTTGCGGAACGTCGATGAAGGCTCGCTGCAATTCTGTTGAGGTTCCCAAAAACAGTGAACGTAATGCAATGGCGCTGACGCGCTCAGGATGATGTTGCGCATAGGCTAATGCAAGCGTTGCTCCCCAAGAGCCACCTACCACCATCCACTTTTCTATGGCTAACTCTTCTCGAACTTTCTCAAGGTCATTAACCAAATCCCAAGTAGTATTGTTGTTAAGAGAGCCGTGCGGTGTACTCTGCCCAGAACCGCGTTGATCCATGGCAATTACATGGAATCTTTGTAGATCAAATAGTTTGCGGTGACCTGGCTGGCAGCCACTACCAGGACCCCCATGTAGAAAAATTGCGGGAATGCCAGTTGGGTTGCCAGATTGTTGAATATATAAGGCGTGTTCCTCGTCGACTTTCAGCCGCCGCGAAGCAAAGGGCTCAGAAACATCATCCATTTTTACGATGAATGGCCGGCAACTTTTACGTTAGATTTGTCGAATGCTCCCATTCGTCGATAGTCAAACAAAATTTCTTCTTTGGCGGAATCTATTTCAGCCAGGCTGACTAAATATTCGTGATGCTCTGAAAACTCACAGGCTGGATCCATGTTGGCAGCGTCTCCAGTGATTGCAAAGGCCTGACAACGGCAACCACCCCAATCGATTTCACGGCGTTCGCAGTTACGACAAATTTCTGGCATCCAATCCACACCACGATATTTTTCGAATGCCTCAGAGTGTTCCCATATCTCTAACAAAGATTTTTCAGTGACCCTATCAAACTCTAAATCTGTAATACTCTCCGCAGCATGACAGGGCAATACTTTCCCCGAAGGCGTAACGTTGAGAAATTGTCGGGCCCATCCACCCATACATGCTTTGGGTTTCTTTGCGTAGTAGTCCGGCACGACATAATCGATTACCAATACACCATGTAAATCTTCGCGTGCTTTTTCGACAACTTTTGTTGCCCATTCCAATTGCGATCGCTTCGGCATTAACGCTGCACGATTGTGATATGCCCAACCGTAATACTGCACATGTGCAACTTCCAAACGCGCAGCATCGAGCTCAACTGCCAGATCGATTATTGATTCAAGATGGTCGATATTCAGACGGTGAACGGGCGCGTTGATAGTAAGTGGTAAACCTACTTTTCGCACAGCTTTAGCAGCTGCTAATTTCAACTGATGACCGTTGCGGTGACCCCCTATTTTATTAGACTGCTGTTCATCGCTGTCTTGAATACTAATTTGCACATGCGCAAGACCGCGCTCAGCGAGGTTTTGCGTTCGCTCTTCATCCAGATTGACACCTGAAGTGATTAAATTGCTGTACAGATTTAAGTCAGTAGCCGCCTTTACTAAATCTTCTAAATCTTTACGCAAGGCTGGCTCACCACCAGAAAAATGTATTTGCAAAATCCCCATATCGCGCGCTTGACGCATGACATCAATCCATTGTTCTGTGTTTAATTCTGAATCTGCCTTTTCTAGTTCAAGCGGGTTAGAACAATATGGACACTGCAGCGGGCAGCGATGCGTAAGTTCTGCAAGCATCGCCATAGGCAACCCAATTGTTTTATCTACATTGCTCATGCTTTAGGGCTCATATTTGTATAAATCTTTTGTCTAATAATGACTGTAGCATATCCAATAGATCAGACTGAATTTCATCCTTAGGCGCGTTATATTCAGAGCACATCAGTGTCACAATCTTCGCAACTGAGTTGACTCCATCGCATTGTTTTAAGATATCAACTGCAGGACCACTCAATTCGAGTACGCGCTCGGGTGCCAATAAGACCCATTGTCCGCGTATTTTATCGTGATGCAATTTAATTTGATCCGCCAAACGTGGGACTGATCCATCGTCTATGAGTAATCGTTGTTTGGGTTGCACTGTTGACATGTTTAGCTTGCAAGTTGCGCAGCTTGTGGTGCCAACTCTTCTTCGGGAACAAAACATCCCGGTGGAATCAAACGAGGTTCCACGTAAGCGAGATATAAGCCATCAAGCTGACTCCATAAGACATCACATTTGAATTCCAACGCCTTTAAAACATTCATCTGTTGTTCACAGGTTTTCGCATGTTCCAATACATAGGCTAATGCAAGGTCGACATCGCGACGTGCCTGGGTAAGTCGAGGTGTGAAATAAGCCAGTGTTTCTTCGTTTATGAAATCGTAGTTTTTCAGCATTCCAGCCACGCGTTCCGCAATAATGACCGGTGAAAACATTTCAGTAAGTGATGATGCAATGGCTTCGAGCAAGGACTTTTCTGACACAAAGTGTATATATGCGCCCACTGCGAACTTTGTTGCGGGTAATGCAGCTTCGCGTGACATCACATAATCCCGATCGAGACCCACACCTTCTGCAAGCTTCAACCAACGTTCGATCCCGCCCTGACCTGGCTCGTCGCCGTCATGGTCAATCACGCGCTGGCGCCATTGTCTGCGTAAATCCGCGTCTTCAATGCGTGCCATTATAGCGGAATCTTTAATGGGAATTGCCGCTTGATAACAGTAGCGATTTAGTGCCCAAGCCTGCACCTGTCCTTTTGATAATTTGCCACTATGCAATAATTTATGAAATGCATGATTATTGTGATATCGCTCAGCACCGATGTCGCGTAAACCTTGCTCAAGCTGCTCTGGAGTAAGAGGTTCTTTGAGTTGTTTTATCATAATTTTATTTCCATTCCGTCATAGGCAATTTCCCAACCTTCTTTTTCAACTAATTTTCTTTCTGCTGAATCTTCATTCAGTATGGGGTTAGTATTATTGATGTGAATGTAAATTTTACGCCCCACGTTTAAGCTTTTAAAGACTTGTAGCGAACCGTCTTCGCCACTCAAATTGGTGTGTCCCATACGTGCACCAGTTTTCTCGCCCACTCCTGCTTTAACCATTTCATCATTTTCAAATAAGGTACCATCAAACAGTACAAGCTGAGCATTTTGCAGTCGCTTTTTAAGTGTATTGTCTACCTGTGCACATCCAGGAATGTAATAAAAAGTTGTTCCCTTTAAAGTATCACGAATTTGCAAACCAATCGTATCGCCTTCTTGGGTACCAAAATTTTCACCACTACTTTCGTCTTCTAAATATAAAGCAACCTTTCCTGGAACCGCGAACGGTGTTACTGCAAGACCTAACGATTTCCCATCAGGCCCGCAAATCTCTAATTCCTCGCCCAACTGAAAAGTTTTTCGAGTCACACAATCCGGGTGTAACACTTGAAATATTGAGTTATCACGCAACACCTTCTGTACTCGATCGGCAGCATATAAAACAAACGCGTGTCGCTCGCGCATCGTGAGTAAGCCCGCAATATGATCGACATCGCCGTTAGTCAACACCACGGCTCGAATGGGACTATCGCGCAAAGCCCCTGACGGATGTAACGCTTGATTATCATTGATCTGTTGACGCAAATCAGGAGAGGCATTAAACAATACAAAATCATTTCCATTCGCGGAGACTGCGATGGAAGACTGCGTTCGTGCTTTAGTTACAGGTTCGCCGTAGCGGGCGCTACGACACAAATCGGTATTACAGTTCCACTGTGGAAAACCTCCCCCCGCCGCGGAGCCTAACACAAGAGTTAGCACTTTTGCCGCTCAAATCAGGGGGGGTATTCAATTACTATGTGCTTTTATATCCTTAAGAGATTTCTGCACATGCGTAGCAGTTAATTTCCATGCCAACTGACTTTTCTACGACTAATGGTTTTTTCCAAGTCTTCATCTTTGTTGCCTCCTCGAGGTCAGGATTTTTGGTTAAAATTTTCGTATATACGTTTGCTCTATACTTACATTTATAGCTATAGAACGGTTGTAGTATCTATAATCACAGAAGTAGCGTCAATGGGAATTTTTCCTATTTTTTTGAATTTTAACTCGACTTAAGTTATTGAAATAAATAATAAAAATATATATTAGTATTTAACAATATACGCATTTTCTGTATTGATTTAGATTTATTCTAAAGGTACGTTTAATAATGACAAACGAGCTAAAAACACTGCACCTCAGCATCTACTTGAATTTCATTGAAATTGGAGATGATGTCTGCCGCCCAAGCAGACTCCTTAAACATTATCGTACGGTCACCCGGTGCACGGCGCATTGATAAAACCGTTTCCGCTTCGACATATTCATCGAAAGTCATCTTGTCTGCAATCGCATCAATTGCACACGAACATTTCGCTAGAATCTCTTGTGTTTGTCCATTTGTTGCCATGCAGGCAAATACAAATTCAGCTCGAGCCTGTGTTGGAAAATCATTTGCTGTGGCAGCAGCCGAATGCAGAAACATACTTAGTATGATAAATGCACAAACTCGCCTCAGCGTAGCATTCTGGTTTTGGTTTTTGATTTTGCCCATCTGTATGCTCATCTATCTATAAAGATTCGAGTTGATGAAATGTCATCTGTGTAGATTCAATCGCTTCATTTTCAGTAGATAGCATTGTTGTACTGATCTGGTATAACTCACCCGGAATTTCATTGACTAAAATAAATTCGTATTGTTTATTAGCAAATATTGATGCCTTTTCACGATCTGCTTCATTATTCGCAAACGGCTGCATAGTAATACGTTTTCCTTTGTACTGTGCATCACCATAGCTAACTTCGATTTCGTCCACTTTACAGTATTTCCAAAAACCAACTCGCATCTTATTCCTAAAATAATTTTGAGAGGCTAATGAGGCAGGTGAATCTTCCATTTTTACAACATCCCATTCCAGAAATAGCATAATCATTGGGTTACTGCGAAATCCAGTAATGTCAGGATAGGATTTATTTCTCTCGCCAGTTAAGAACTCGAATTTTAAATCACGCGTTCCATCTTCGTATGTCTGCGTAATCCGGGCTGAAGCAGAATCGGTAAACTTCTGTTCTCCTGTCTGTTTAAAACTGTAAAACAAGCTGACAGGTTGCATAACATTTGCCAAATGCGGCCGTTTAAACAACAGTAATTGTGCTTCGGAATACGGGATCTCATCATCATTTGCACTCGCATATGTAATCAATCCTGACGTTACAACACAAGCGAATAATAGAAACCATTTAATCTTAATAATATTTTTCATATATTCTTTAAAGTCATTCAGTAACGGGCGCGGAGGTTCACATTTGGCAATATTTCTTAAAAGTAGTTCATTCTTATTGATACGTTCTTAAATCTAAAGTGTGATTATTACAAATTTAGAGATTCTACGCATCAAGCTGGTTCATATTGCGATTCTTTGCAGTTTGCATGTAATGTTTGTCCAATTCATAATTATTCGGATTTTATGTGTAAAATGTTTTTTAAATTCGACAACTTTTTTTAAATACCTGTGCATCATGCATACTCTACTTCGCAATATTAATTATTTACAACGGGTACGCCATACCCTTCCAAGATTGCATCAATTTCAGACTTCTTAGCTTTAATAAATTTATTTATCAATCGTTTCCATTCCACTTCACCTGGTCGAACTCCCATGGTAATTTTAAATGCGACCCGTAACTCCTCAGAATCATCTTCTACCAGGGGAGCAAGTTGCAACTCAGAATCATGTTGACTGATGTGATAACCAGCAATGGGTCCCCACAAAATCGCAGCATCCAACTGTTTAGTCAGAATATCATTTATCATCTGATCGCCCACTGAAACCACTCGCGTATCCACAACCAAATGATAGGGCGCGATTTGTTCAATTAACCCATATTTAAGCATCAAATTTGTAGGGGAGGTTCCTGCTACTAAGCCAATTCTACTAAAATTTTTAAGCTCTGGATCCGCAAGCGAAGTAAAGCTTTTATCTATTTCTTTACGATAAACTAATGAGAAAATCGAGCTGTAGTATGGATTGGTATTCAATACTAATTCATGAGCCGCTGAAATACCCATGATAATGTCGCATTTGTAGTCTCTTAAAGTTGCCCGCACAAATCCCTGACTTTGGGGAAACCAAGTATATTCGACAGGCAGGAATAAATACTCACCTAAGAGTTCCGCGATCTTATTTTCGAAGCCTTCGCCTTGTTGATTAGAAAACGGTAAGTTGTTCGGATCTGCGCATACTCGCAAACTGGTACGATCAACTATTTCGGTAGTTGTGCCCGCGTTAACCAGTGGAACCCAAATTATCGTGGCATAAAGCGCAGTTACTAGTACACAATATTTTCGAAACATACTGACGAATATGAAGCATTCAAAAATGATACGCAGTTGAGCTAATTGCAAAAGCGTACCTTACTTTTAAAATTACTCTAGCCTGCGCAGCTATTGTCTCGTTCTTTTGCTGCTTCTGGTTTAGCTTCTTTTTCAGGACGTTCTCTGCCAACTACACCGTCTGCACGGGCCGCCAAATAGGCGTAGATGTCATCAACATAGCACATGACATTCATGTTGGTTGCAAATGAGGGCATGTTTTGTTGGGCTACATTGCTTACAACCTGTCGACCATTAACGACTACTTCTAGATACCCTTCGTACCCAAGTTTCTTAACGGATTCAGTTAAATTTGGTGCGAATGAACTCCCCAATCCTGCGGGGCCATGACAAGTGTGACATTCTGCATGATAACGTCTGTACCCATTAAAGGTATACCAATCGACCTTACCATCTGCACTAACGGTGTAGGGCTTGTCTTCAGGGGTCGCTGCTGCAGTATCAGCAGCAGTCGTCTCTTGGGTTTGAGACGTGTCCGCTTCTGCGATGACTTGTTCGGCTTGAGTCTCTTCAGTTGGAGACAAACTCTCAGCACTTTCCTCAACGACTTCTTGTGTGGTATTCATAGAATCCTCAGTAAGCGCGGTCATATCTTCTTCTGTTTCAGCTATAACTTCTTCCGCGTTTTGAGAGATATTGTCATCACAGGACGCTACTGTTGGAAACAATATTGCACAGCTTACAAATAACAGTAAGCCATGCGTTCGTGAATGTAAGGTATTGAAAAATTCCATTTGTTACTCCTCAAATCAAATGCAATGAATTTACTGCAAAAATTTATTCTTCGATGATTAACATAAAAAAATCCGGCATCCGAGATTAACTTCCCCAGATACCGGATTTATATGTAGAACTTAGTCTTCTAAAACTTCTTTATAGTTATAATTTATCTCCAAAAGCGTTTGCTTAAAGAGAGAAGACCGTTAACACACCACCTAAGCGGGTGTAATCCTGTAAATGACGATAACCACCTACTGCACCAAGGCCATCAGAATCTTCGGTTAAGCCTGCGGCCATGCCGATACCGGCCCAGCCCCCAATACCTGACAAGACAGCAATGTATTGCTTACCACCGTGCATGTAAGTTGTAACGTTACCGATAATGCCGGATGGGGTCTTGAACTTATAGAGCTCTTTACCCGTTTTAGCATCGACAGCTTTCAGGTAGCCCTCTAGTGTACCGTAGAAAGCGATGTCACCTGCGGTTACTAGAGCACCACTCCATACAGAGAAACGCTCGTCAATTGACCACTTAATTTTACCTTTGTCGGCATCCCATGCAATAAAATTACCCATGTGGTCACCACCGGGTGCTGGGTACATTGCTAGGGTCGCACCAACATAGGGTTGGCCTGCGGTGTAGCTCACACGAAATGGCTCATAGTCCATGCACACATGATTAGTTGGCACATAGAACAAACCTGTTTTTGGTGAGAACGCAGCGGGCTGTTGGTCCTTAGAGCCCAAGGCTGCTGGACAAATGCCGGTTGTGTTTACATCTTCACCTTGTTGATCTGTGCTGTATTTGCTCACCACTTGAGGACGACCTGTTTTCATATCCACATGTGTAGCCCAGTTCACTGCAGGATCAAACTTCTCAGCAGTTAAAAGCTCACCCGTTACACGATCCATGGTGTATCCGAAGCCATTACGATCAAAATGAACTAAGACTTTGCGATTTTTACCCTTAACCGGGATATCCGCCAAGATCATCTCGTTGATTCCATCATAGTCCCATTCATCATGCGGGGTCATTTGATACACCCACTTGGCCATACCCGTATCCACGTCTCGCGCCCAAATAGTCATAGACCAGCGATTATCACCAGGACGTTGCACAGGGTTCCATGTACTTGGATTACCAGAACCGTAGTACATGAGGTTCAAGTCGGGATCGTATGAAAACCATCCCCAAGTAGTACCACCACCAATTTTCCACTGATCCCCTTCCCAGGTGTTAATTCCTGAGTCTTTACCTACCGGCTTACCGAGATGGGTAGTCTTTTTTGGATCCATTATGGTGTCGGAATCGGGGCCCATTGAGTAGCCACGCCATGCGCGTTTGCCTGTCTTGATGTCATAAGCAGTCATATGACCGCGAACACCAAACTCACCACCAGAAATTCCTACAAAGACTTTGTCTTTCATGACCATGGGTGCACTTGTGCCGGTCGCGCCTTTTTTGATATCGCCGTTGCTTACACTCCAAACTTTCTTTCCAGACTTAGCGTCTAATGCAACTAATGTAGCATCTGCTTGGTAGAGGAAAATTTTTCCATCACCATAAGACAACCCGCGATTAACGGTGTCGCAACACATTACTGGAATTGTGGCTGGATCTTGCTTCGGCTCATACTCCCACATAATGCGCTGTTCATCACTTAGATCTAACGCAAAGACTTTATTTGGGAATGGCGAATGCACATACATCGTGTTACCAATGATTAATGGACCACCTTCATGGCCACGTAGTACACCGGTTGAAAAAGTCCAGGCCACTTTTAGATCGCCAACATTTTTGGCGTTAATTTGATCAAGCTTTGAATAGCGTTGATTAAAATAGTCGCCTGTTGGCATGACCCATTGATTAGGGTCTTTAGACATTTTCAAAACTTCTTCATTCGCACTTAATGAGGATGCAATGAGCATCACCGATGCGAATAGAAAAGTTATACCTAGTTTATAGATATTCATTTTCTTTCAACTCCTCCTACTAATTAGTATTGGATATTTTTCTTAGACCTTGAGATGGTCTTTAAAGCTTGACGAGGGGTAAAGCTTTCAGCGCATACTGGAAGAAATGACCCCAATCAATGTACCAATACTAATAGAAATATAACTTATGTCCACATTTATTTTGCTATTAATCCCACAAAATTTTTGTCACTTTATCAACTGCACTGTACAATAGTTTATTATTTTCTAATAAGCCTAAAAAAACTCCATTTAAACAAAAACATACGCTTGTTTGATAAGTCAACCTAGGTTAGGTTGTAGTCATACATTTTGGATGCGTTTTGTACATATACGTATCTGCACGTATATGTAATATAATTTTTGATACTTTTTAGAAATTAGGCTTGTTTGAAACAGTACTGAATATGTCTGATGACAACGAGTCGCAGTGACTTTGTAAATCCCCAATGTACGTATTTGACAAACGTCAATGCACTTTACGCCCCAAGTTAGACGTGATCGCTGGCAAGAGACTCACGTAAGGAGGATTAGATGAATATACTTCCTGCATCAGATTCTATGGCGGAAATAATTACTGGATTATTGCTGTTTATCCAATCAGAGTTTGGCCTGTTTAACTCAATTGAGCCCCCCCATATCGAGTTTATGCCGGTGGTAGAAATTGCCGAGGCCGCATGTGAACAGCATTGCAATGAAATCAAAGGTTGGACGCCCCCTGGGAATACGGTTTATCTCAGCAATGATTTAAGCATCAATCTAGATATGTTTGACCGTAGTATTGTTTTACATGAGCTTGTTCACTATGTGCAATACAAATATCAACTCATCAATATGGCTAGCGATTGTTTAACGTGGAAAGCTCGTGAAGCACAAGCCTATCAGTTGCAATTTCGTTGGCTGCAAAAACATAAGGTTAGTTTCAATTCGCTAAACTTAAACATCGCCATGCGAAATTTTCATCGCGTGCAATGCCCTCCAGTTGACGACAGCTCTGTTGAGTTGTAACAACATCGCTTGATATTCAAATCATAAATTACTCCAGCAAATATTTAGCAACTGTAAACAGACGTTGTTCTAATTTTACGAGTTGTTCGCATAAGTAATTTAATTGTCGCTCTCGCTCACGAAGCGCACGGATGTCCCATCTTTGACGCGCTTCTAAATCTTCATGCTCGGTTGCATCCAGCTCTTGATTCGAGCTGTCCTTGAGTTTTCTGCGCTGATCCTCTTTGTGTTGCCATTAGAGATACATCAGTCTCCACTTTGACATCGTCTACATTGACTCGGCGATGATTTGCTAGCGCCTCGATGAGTGCTGAGAACGGTTTTTATTCGGACCAATTCTTGTTCTAAATTTTTAGCTAATTAGAGTTGGACAAATCGTCGCCGCTGAGGGTTCGGGAACGTCTCTGCTACGTTAACTTTCTCTTTGGAATTTAGAATTACTGGTGAAATACAGAGCTTAGCAAGCAATTTTTATCTCATGGCACTCCATTGAATCTGCAATCTACTGCAACTGAATTGCTTCAACGAAGTGCGCACCAAAAAAGTACAGATGTAGGATTATATGAGTGCATTAATTTTGTGCAGGCAGCACTAGCACCTCTTAAATATCTATAACACATTGATTATTTTATGACATAAAAGTTTTGGCATGCCCTGTGCATTATCTAAAGATAAAATATTAACGGAGATGATCAGTGCGATTTCCATCACATTATTCAAGAAGCCGGCACCATTCATGAAAATTTACATACCATCCATAAGAATGTAATTGAACCCAAGGATAAGGGTGAATAAAGATGGTAGATGACAGAATCCATCTTCAATGCAGGGTACTGAGGCATTAGATAAATGGAGTTACATATGTCTGAATCGATGTCGGAAATAATTGCTGGGTTATTATTGTTTATCCAGTCACAGTTAGGCCTATTTAACCCAATTGAGCCTCCTCATATTGAATTTTTGCAGGCAGCAGAGATTGCCGAAATTGCATGTGAACAGCAATGTGGAGATGTTAAAGGCTGGACACCCGCACTAAGTGATACGGTATACCTCAACCAGGATTTAAGAATCACACAAGATAAGTTTGACCGCAGTATCATTCTGCATGAGCTTGTTCACTATGTGCAATATAAATATCAACTCACTAATATGCCAAGCGATTGTTTAACGTGGAAAGCTCGTGAAGCACAAGCCTATCAAATGCAATTTCTTTGGCTGCAAGATCATCACATTACATCCAATTGGATAGGTTTACACTCAGCCATGCAAAGAATTCAATATTTGCAATGTCCTGCCGCTGATGAAACTGTTGCTACTTTGTAACGAAGTCAGTTTATTAATTAAATTACTATTGCTGCAGATACCCTTGCAGATATCTCGCAACTGTAAACAGACGTTGTTCTAAATTTACCGGTTGTTCGCATAAGTAATTTAATTGATTTTCTCGCTCACGAAACGCACGGATGTCCCATCTTTGACGCGCTTCTAAATCTTCACGCTCGGCTGCATCAAGCTCTTGATTCGAGCTGCTCTCAAGTTTTCTGCGCTGTTTCTCAATACGTTTACCGAGCATTCGCTGCCGATCTGTGTAACGAAAAATACCCTTAATTACGCGGTGGCGTTCGGTTTGTACTTTCGCAAATACTCTTGCAAATAATTTACTTGCAAGTAATTCCTGATCGTTTGGGTGTTGGGATAGATAGACATCCGTCTCTACTTTGGCATCGTCTAAATTGACTTGACGACTTGCTAGCGCCTTGACGAGGGCTGTCAACGGTTTTTCTTCGGACCGATTCTGCTCTAAATCTTCAACTAGTGGACTTGGCCAAATTGTCGCCGCAGAGAGCTCAGGAACGTAGCGTTGCACACACGGCCAGTTATAAGGAGCTGCTTCAGGATCCGCGTGCACAAGTTGCGTGAATAACAAGCAAATTATTGTGATCAAATATTTTTTACACATCTTTAATTAGGCACCATCCTTAGTACCGAAGTTCACTCGCAAACCGACCCAAGCACCACGTTCCGGTCCTGGACCTAAAAATCTTGGATCTTCGAATCCCTCCAAACCCGGTGCCTCATCCGGTTCTTCGCCCAGCAATCCAAACGTAAAATATTCCTTATCAAATACGTTATCCACACGCGCGAAAACTTCGACTTGTGGATGAGGCTGGTAGCTTGCAACTAAGTTAACAATTCCGTAGCCCGGCGTTCTGCTAAGTTGATTTGATTCATCACCACGCAGATATTGGCCATCATTGACCAACCATTCAGCACTAATAGAAAGATCATTGATGATGTTATATGAACCGGTAACCTTTAACGTATGCTCTGGAAAACCGGGTATGTTATCCCCGGACTTCACTTGCAGTTCCTCAGCATCACCATTTCCATTTAAATCTGCGGCAGCTGGATGGTTCGGGCTTAACACCAAAAAACTATCCTCAAAAGTTGCCTTTAGATAAGTGTAATTAACAATCCACTCGTATTTCTTACTACGATTACCAAGTGTTGTCTCAACCCCTACTCGACGAGTCTTATCGACGTTTTTAAATAGACCGGTAGCGCGTCCAGTCGATTGAAAAATAATATCGTCTTTATTTTCTGTGTGAAACGCGCCTAAATGCCAAAACCATTGTTGGCCAATGTCGCCACGCACACCGGCTTCAAAATTTCGCGCGACGACATCGTCCAGAGGAGGATCGGCTAAAAAGGCATTGGGCAAACGACATTCGGCATCATCCGGGTCTGCAGCCATTTCCAAAACTTCTTCGCTGCAAGATAATTCAATCGGCGTGGGTGCTCGTGACGATTCGCTATAGCTACCATAAAAATTGAATCTTGGATTAAGTTGATAGGTCGCACCAACTGCCGGATTCACTCGGCCGAAAGAATGATTGCCATCGAGCTCGGGTTGATCCCCTGAGCGATCACGCAAACGTATTCTGGTTTTGTCGTAACGCGCGGAGGCAATGAGTGTTAATTTATCAGTGAACAAAATCGTATCCGTTGCATAAATGCTGATGCTCTCAGTGCGCGTACTGACATCAGTCAGTTCGTCATCAAAGGGCCCGGTTAAGGCGCCCGCGGTTGTGGTAGAACGAGTTAACGGATCCAGCATGGCGAATTGTACTTGTGCCTCAAAGTCGGCTTGTCCGCGATGATAACCAGAACCGACGGTAAACTGATTCTCTCGATCTGCAATCGATCCGAAATACGTTGCCTGCAATGTCGCACCACGAGTTTCCTGATCAATGTTACTGATGTTATTTATCGCATCAAAAGGTGCAGGTGGTGGATCATCTTCTTCAGCAAGATCACCATTAAATGCATCGGTGTCATTATCTCGCCAGTAGAGATTCCCAGATAGTTGCAAGTCGTCGTTTAACCAATAATTGCTATCCAAGGACACCATGGTCATATTATTTTCAGTAAGATCTGGTGCGGTAAAAATAGCCTCATACTCCTGACGTACTAACTCGATGGGTGATGCGCCATTGCCAGTTAAGTCAGTATCCCCATGATGCACATTAAGACTGAGATCTAAATCTTGATTACGGTAACTAAGATTTCCAAAGTAAACATTTGCATCGGAATCCGATAAATCTCGCCAACCCGATTCTTCAAACCGGTTAAAGTTGATGTAATAACCCAATTTACCGTTGTTGCCTCCGCTTTGTAACGAGACCGTAGTGCGAGAAAATGAACCATTAGTTACTTCGGCAGAATGCCCAGGATGTGTAAAACCATTTTTCATTTGCAACGTCAATGCTCCTCCGAGTGCATTGAGCCCAAACAAGGGATTCGCGCCACTAATTAATTGCACTCCAGCAATTGCATCTTGCGGTATTAAATCCCAGTTGACGGTATCGCCTAATGGTTCATTTATACGTACTCCATTTTGATACACGGCGAGACCAATTGGTAACCCAAGCAGTGGTGATGCCGTATAACCACGGAATTGCACATCTGGCTGCAGTGGATTGTTTTGTGCGGCATTGATATTAACACTGCCGAAATTGTTGTTCAGAAAATCCGTCAGACCTAAACTCTTGCTTTTTTGAATTTCTTGGTCATCTGCAGATTGCACACGGTTGGGAACTTGGTTTTCCGGCAAGCCAGTTGCTGGTACCGGTGTGGTGCTAATAATATTGACTTGATCAAGTGTGTCTGACGTATCTTCTGCAGCAGAAATTGAATAGATCGCAAGCAATATTCCAATATAAATCAAACGCAACGCAAGATTCCATCTCATCGTCACAGCCCTCCATTTCAACTAGTATTTATTTAGTTATTTTTTTAGTTTTTTTTGTAGTGCTTTATTATAGGCGACATACATTAGTTTCCTATAAATCTAGTATACATACGCGCGCAGCTTGTAAAGGCTAACCTGACAATTATCATTTCTACAATAGGAAATTTTCCTGACTCAGTAATTAATGCTGTTAGATACATATTTTAAAACTTCAATTTGCTAATCATTCTCTTTCGCAAATACTCCATATTGATAGGCTAGACGCGTCAACTCGGAGGTGGTCTTCACCTTCAACTTAGCTTTTATATGGGTACTATAATTTGCGACAGTTTTAACGCTTAGAAATAGCGTATTCGCAACCTCTTGTGCAGTGTATCCTTTTGCGATAAGACAAAACACTTCAAACTCACGTGCGGATAATTCAGAAAGTATCGACTTGTTAGCAGCAGTTGGTTTCTCTGCAGAGATGCGTTGCTGTATTTCTGGCTCAATAAATTGTTCACCTTGGGCAATACAGTAAACGGCCTCTACCAACATTTCGGACGCACTGCTCTTGGTGATGTATCCTTTTGCACCGGCTTCTAATGCACGATTCACATACACAGGCTCATCATGAATACTGAATACTAAAATTCTTGCTAAAGGATCTCGTGAAATAATTTTGCGAATACACGCAAGTCCACTCATTCCAGGAAGTGATAAATCCATGACCACCGCCTGCGGCTGGTGCTTAAAATACATCTGATAGGCTTGTTCTCCGGATTCTGCCTCTATAACTTCATTTACTCGCTTAGATTGAGATAGCAGCAGCCGGTATCCGGTACGTACCACTTCGTGGTCATCAACTAAAAGTACTTTTATTGGATCTGTCATACAGGAGTTGCACCAAATGGTACTTCAACCGCTATCGAGACGCCCTGGCCAGGTTGCGATTGCAATAAAAATTTTCCACCCAAACTTTCAGCACGTTCGCGAATACCTAATAGACCAAACCCAGGAGGAACCCGATCAATATCAAAACCCTGCCCGTCATCTGTCACCGTTAGCCGAATGCATTTATCAGGTTCGTTGAATTGATTCTTGTCTTGGTTGAACTCAGCAC